>Ga0302114_10000039_pt1 | contig 92104 bp, 90 predicted proteins | sample AG5_Surface_MG_FD_203107 | JGI IMG/M metagenome (GOLD analysis project Ga0302114, IMG submission 203107) | Marine microbial communities from Western Arctic Ocean, Canada - AG5_Surface | ecosystem: Environmental > Aquatic > Marine > Oceanic | place: Canada: Western Arctic Ocean | collected... | reverse complement strand
AGGTGATTTTTTGATGAAAATAGCATCATCCATAATGCTTTGTTCCCTTCCTTAGTAACTAATTTCGTTAGCAAAGTAATAGTTAGTCTAAATTGAAACTACTCGCGTAGATGCTCAGTCCTTTGAGACTAATCATCTTCCGGTGGGATACAGTCGTATTCCTGCATCTCCATATCAGGACGCCAGTCCATCAACCAGCTTCCAGTCACCGGCTCGGTAAAAGCGAATGGGTCAGTAACCGTTAGCTCGTACGCCATCTGAGTGCCGTCTTCATTAAGCTCATAACGTTCGTAAGTTGTTATTGCATCACTCTGCGGAATTTTCGCCATATTGTCGAAAAACGGCCAATCAATTCTCGATGTATTAACCACCAAAACATCATCTTCCCAGTGCCCCACTGAATATCCTTGCGCGGAGACGGGCTGATTTGCTAGCTCGGCATTGGCATTCATATGAACAGTGCGGAAAACATCAAAGAATTCAATATGGACAACAATGTTGCCGTCTTCTTGCTCAAGTATCTTGATAGGGTGTGGTGGCGAAAGGCGCATAGACGAGGGCATACCAGGTACCCTGCACTCAATATTGGGGTCATCAGCCTCGGTCCAGTTTTCTCGATAAACCAAGGACGAGTTTGTTAGCGGTAGTTCTGCTGGAAAACCTCCGGATCTGGCGCGCATCCATACCCGAAACAGCCCCTGAGATTTTCCTGCCTCTATATCTACTGCGGCTAATATCTCCGCGACATCCTGACTCCCGAATCCAAGATTCTCTTCGGCTCCCCATCGAGGCTCAGGATTTCCCCTAAACCTAAGCTCGATTCCGTTGGGTAATAGCAGATTGGTGACGGACATATTATTAGGCCGTCGTTGAGACGAGTGACCCGCCACACGAACATTATCTCCTACACTAATCATGGTCGCATTTAGGCCGCGCCTAGACATGGTATTAATATCCTGCGCTTCGATTTCCCACAACGTTTCGACGCCGCTTACATCTTTGACGCTAAGGGTCAATTCCACGTGGGGGTTACGCCAGCTAAATCTAGCTACTTGGCCCTGCAACTCTTGAGTTGTGTCGAAATCGTATTCCGCCATCGAATGATGTGCAAAAGCAAGTGGCGCAAATACAAATAACACCAAACAGGAAAAATATTTATACATTGTCAATGGTCTCAGTTCCTATATTAATAAATGATAAGCCAACCTGCAGTGTGGCTTCGCTAGCCCTCTGGGCGGCTGTATTTATTGATTATATCTACGATGGTTTTTACCTCGGGGTCCGAAGGAATAGCCTTACCCATAAACCAATCGAAGATATCCGGATCTTGGCATGCCAGCAATTTTTCGAACCTGATTTGGTTGTCATCAGAAAGTGTTTCGAAGCAGTTTTCAAGAAAAGGCAGCAGAACCAAATCTAATTCGAGCATTCCGCGTCGAGTTGCCCACTTAAGTCGATTGATATCCATTAGAATGTTGCGTTGTTATGGTCTATTGATGCGCAATTGTACCCTTAATTACCCTCTTATAGCCCGCTCACAGGTGAAGGAACTTATGTCAAATTGGTCTGATTTTATTCAGGAACACCGCAAAGCGGTTTCCAGTGATTCCGGGCTTGTGCCTGTTGCTGAAGACGCGATCGTGGAAGTAGCTGGAGCAGATGCCGCTAAATTGTTACAGGGGCAGATAACCGCTGATGTGGATCAGTTAGCTGATGGGGAATTTAGCCAAGCGGCGCTCTGTACCAATAAAGGTAGAGTTATATCCGTCTTTCATATTCTGCGCGCAGACCAGGGCTTCTATTGTCGTTTACCTGCAGACAATGCCGAGCCGCTAATTGCCACACTCAAGAAGTATGGGGTTTTTTATAAAGTCGAAGTGACGCTGCGCGAAGATATGGGAATTGCTGTCTTGTTGCAGGAAGAGCTACCAGACGGCCTATCTGACAAGGCTCTGCTGCTGAAGCATGGCCCTGAAGTTCAGGAATATTGGATTGAGCAAAATCAGTGGCAAGATTGCTGGACTCTGCTCGCGCAATCTGGCGTTCAAGATTCTGAACATAGATGGAAACTGGCCAAGCTGAGAATGGGATGGCCAGAGATATTTCCGGAGACTGGTGAAGCCTTTTTACCCCATGCACTTAGTTTGGATTTGTCTGAAGCGATCAGCTTCACCAAAGGCTGTTACACCGGCCAGGAGATAGTTGCCAGAACTCACTACCGAGGGAAGTCAAAAAAGCGTTTGACGCTGCTACGAGCCGATGTTGAATCGATACTGCCCGGAACCGATATACAGAGCGCAGAAGAAAGAAGTATCGGCTCTGTGGTTGTCTCGGCTGCTAGTGATTCAGATATGGGCGGTACCGAAATACTAGCTACGGCTAACATTGATATTGCGGACGCCGGAGAGTTGATGTTGGATGATAAGCTAGTGGCATATAGCCAGATACCCCTTCCTTGGTCTCTAGATGATTGATTCGATCTTTGAACTGATTGACTACATAACAAATAATCCGGCTATTCTCGGATGGATAGTATTCGGTTCATTTGTCTACCTAGTGGCTTTCCTACTACTGATGCCCTTTATAGCATCAAAGATTCCAGCAGATTATTTTGGTGCTGAGCAAAAAAAACCTTACGCCCCTAAAAACCTCATTCTTTACGTAGTTTATAAAGTGTTGAAAAATCTTATCGGGCTATTATTTGTTGTAGGCGGATTGTTGCTTTTATTGACCCCGGGTCAGGGCATATTGGGCATACTAATTGGTTCTCTACTGCTTGAGTACCCTGGTAAGTACCGATTTCAACGTTGGCTAATTGGTAAGAAGCCTGTATTGGATGGGCTAAATTGGCTACGAAAAATAGGTGGAGCTGAGCCGCTACAAATCCAATAAGCATTTAACCCTATGGACTTCTACTACAATTTTCGAGCCTAATATTCTATTTGCCAATCAATCGGATCAATACCCGACGCAGATAAATAGTTATTGGCTTGCGAAAAGGGTTTGCTGCCAAAGAAGCCACGGTATGAGGACAAGGGAGAAGGATGCGGTGCTTCTAAAACAAGGTGTTTACCTCGATCGATATTCGCCCCCTTCTTCTGTGCGTAGCTTCCCCACAAAATAAATACTAGGTTTTCACGCTCAGCGCTTAGTCGTTCAACAATGCAATCCGTAAACTCTTCCCAACCCTGTTTCTGGTGCGATCCTGCCTGCCGCGCCTCGACCGTGAGAGTGGCGTTGAGTAGCAGAACTCCCTGATTCGCCCACCTCTCCAGACAGCCTTGGTTCGTTGGAGTAATGGCCAAATCAGACTCTAACTCTTTATAGATATTGCGCAGGGATGGCGGTATATCAATGCCGGAAGGCACAGAGAAACAGAGACCATGAGCCTGCCCTGGCCCGTGATATGGGTCCTGTCCAAGTATTACTACTTTGGCCTGCGCAAAGGGAGTTGAGTTTAGGGCGTTAAACCAAAGGTTCGCCGGCGGGTAGAGTACTTTGCCTAGCGCTTTTTCTGTGGCCAGAAATGCCCTCAGCTTCAGCATATACGGCAGTTCAAACTGGTCTTCAAGTTGTTCTAACCAAGAGGATTCGAGTTGAATGTCCGCCATCTTCAGAGTTAATCGATAGTCTTTATTCAGGGCGCATTGCCGGAAATAGAATTACGTCTCTTATAGAAGCTTGGTCAGTAAGCATCATTACCAATCGATCAATGCCAATGCCCTCGCCTGCTGTCGGCGGTAAGCCATATTCAAGAGCGCGAATATAGTCCGTATCAAAATGCATGGCTTCGTTATCTCCCGCATCCTTATCGGCGACCTGAGCATTAAAGCGCTCGGCCTGATCCTCTGAATCATTTAGCTCTGAGAAGCCGTTGGCAATTTCTCGGCCTCCGACAAAAAACTCGAATCTGTCCGTGATAAACGAATTGTCGTCATTGCGCCTAGCCAAGGGAGAAACCTCTGCCGGATATTCCGTAATAAATGTCGGCTGAATCAGAAGATGTTCAACGGTTTTTTCAAATATCTCGATTTGTACTTTGCCCAAGCCATAGCTGGCTTTAAGAGGTATATGTAAGGATTCTGCGATAGCACGCGCACCCTCTTCTGTGCCGAGTTTTGCAGGATCAATATCCGGGTTATATTTGAGAATGGAGTCAAATACGCTAATCCGCTCAAAGGCCTTCGAGAAATCGTATTCATATACTTCTTGCACTTCTCCATCTGCGTCGCGGCGATGATTCAAAATGGTGCTACCACCAAAAACCTCATCAACCAGTTTGCGCAGTAAGTCTTCCGTCAGATTCATTAGGTCTTGATAATCAGCATAGGCCTGATAAAACTCTAACATAGTGAATTCTGGATTGTGGCGAGTTGATAAGCCCTCATTGCGGAAATTCCGGTTGATCTCGAAAACGCGCTCAACGCCGCCAACTACCAGGCGTTTTAGATAGAGCTCTGGTGCAATACGTAAGTACATGTCTTGATCTAGCGCGTTGTGGTGCGTCACAAAGGGTCTAGCAGTAGCGCCGCCGGGAATAACCTGAAGCATCGGCGTTTCAACTTCAAGAAACTCCAGATTAGAAAAATAATTGCGAATAAATTCAATAATTTGCGATCTTTTCCTAAGAGTGTCGCGAGATTCTTCGTTAACGATAAGATCGACATATCGCTGGCGATATCTCTGCTCCATATCCGTTAGACCGGCATGTTTTTCAGGTAAAGGGCGTAGTGACTTGGTTAAAAGCTGATATTCCTGCATTTCTACGTATAGATCGCCCTTGCCCGAGCGTCTTATAGGTCCGCTTGCTCCAACGATATCGCCGATATCCCATTGGCCCCAGCGATCCTTAATATCTTGCTGTACGGGTTTATCAGCGTATAGCTGAATGCGCCCGCTCATATCTTGAATCACAATGAAAGGACCACGCTTGGCCATAATTCGTCCAGCCACACTGCCAATTTCATTACTGGCTTCAAGAGTTGGTTTGTCCTGATCGGCGTATTGCATATCAAGCTTTGCAGCAAGATGCTCTCTGCGCCAAGTGTTTGGAAAGGCATTGCCCTGCTCTCGCTCTCTAATGCGGTCCAGCTTCTCCCTACGCTCAGCTATTAGGCGGTTTTCGTCCTGATTTGCATCCGTTGGCGGGTTTGAATGTTGTTCTGTCATAATTTTGATCTTTTGATAAATGACCGCGATTAAAGGCCGGCTTTAAGGGAGGCTTCAATAAACCTGTCTAAATCACCGTCTAAAACGGCCTGAGTATTACGCGTTTCGATGTTTGTTCTCAAATCTTTAATGCGAGCGTCATCCAATACATATGATCGAATTTGACTGCCCCAACCAATATCAGATTTCCCATCTTCAAGGTTTTGCTGCTCGGCCTGGCGTTTTTGCATCTCCAGCTCATAAAGTTTTGCCTTAAGCTGCTTCCAGGCGGCGTCCCTATTCGCGTGTTGAGAACGTTGATTTTGGCATTGAACCACGGTATTGGTCGGTTCATGGGTAAGTCTAACCGCTGAGTCTGTTTTGTTCACATGCTGCCCGCCAGCACCACTGGCGCGATAAGTGTCAGTCCGTACGTCAGAAGGATTAATCTCAATCTCGATATTGTCGTCAATTTCCGGGGATACAAAGACGGACGCAAAGGAGGTATGGCGACGATTACTAGAATCAAAGGGCGATTTGCGCACTAAACGGTGAACGCCGGTTTCAGTGCGTAACCAGCCAAAAGCGTACTCGCCCTCAATAGAGATAGTTGCGCTCTTAATACCCGCCACATCGCCGGCAGAACACTCAGTAAGGGTAGTCTTAAAGCCTTTGCTGTCTGACCAACGCAGGAACATACGTAGCATCATTTCAGCCCAGTCTTGGGCTTCAGTACCGCCGGAACCGGCTTGTATATCCAAAAAGGCGTTGTTGCCGTCCATTTCGCCGCTAAACATACGGCGGAACTCCAATACCTCTAGCTGTGCGGTCATCTTCTCGCTTTCGACCACCAGCTCTTTGAAACCCTCCTCGTCATTCTCCTCTTGAACCATTTCCAAAAGGTCAAAGGCGTCGGCAACGCCATCATCAAGTGTTTCTATGGTAGCTACTATGGCTTCAAGGGCAGATCTTTCTTTGCCCAGGTCCTGCGCTCGTTGGGGGTCATCCCAAACCGCAGGTTCAGCCAGTTCTAATTCGACTTCCGTTAATCGATCCTTTTTATTGGCGTAGTCAAAGATACCCCCTCAGCACGTGGGTGCGAGTTCGGATATCTTTAAGGTTATTAGTGAGGGGCCCAGTTTCCATTTTTGCTAGTTCAGAATTTGATCGTTAAGAGGCCGCGAATTCTACGCAAAGAGCCTCGACTTGATAAGTGATTTCTGCACTCTTTATCCTGCTTTACCTTAGGTTGTTGGGCTTAGCCAACTTAAAGCTTCGGCTTCGTCAGTAAAGAATTGCCACTCTAGTCCAGCGTTGTTAGATGCATATTTATAGACTTCCCAAATTTCATCTCCTAAAAGCTCTTTCCCAATTAAAGATGCGCTTTTCAGACTTGAGGCCTTGTCGTCATTCAGGCTGGTATGGGTGCGTACAAAAGTTAGAACATCACTGAGTAATATACCTTCAGGAAAATCAAGATCGCGCATATCGTAGAAAAGATTTAATTGTTCTTGATAGGCCATCTCCCGGGCATGCTTGACCATGCGCATAAAGCCACCTCTATCGAGAGTACCCTCAGCTTTAATGCTCAAAAATTCGGTTGATTTATCTGGGTCTATTTGAAATTTAAATTCGCTCATTAGTTAACAGTCCTCCTTTGTTTGTCGAGCATCTAATCGCGCCTTTCTACAACTCTAAAAGGCGGCAAGGCAGATAATAAATATCGAGAATAGCTACTATTTTTAAGCCTTGGATCGGTAATTGTAACAGTGCCAGAGTCAGTTTCGGATCGGATTAATCGGCCTACGGATTGAATTAGGCGTATGGCAGCATTCGGAAGAGACAGTTCTCTAAAGGAGTTCCCGCCTCCAGCGCTAATGCGCTCACTAATGGTTGCTTCTATAGGGTCATCTGGAACAGAAAAAGGGATTCTGGTAATAAACAAATGCGTGCAGTAATCACCGGGTAAGTCGATACCCTCGGCAAAACTACGCAGTCCGAATATCACGCTGCCCTTCCCCTCATCAATCTTGGATTTATGCTGCCGAACAATTTCCATTCTCGGAATGAGTCCCTGCATTAATATCTCGCTTTTCCATTCGGCTTCAAATTTCTCGTAGACCCTTTCCATCTGCCTGTTGCTTGAGAATAAAACTAAGGTTCCTTTCACTAAGGCTCCTTTGTCAGCTTCAATTGCCCGTTCTAGAAGGCCTGTAACGTATTGGTCGTATTCGAATTCATTGCGTGGATCTGGTGCATCAACGCAAAGCTCTAGACTGGCTATATTTGCATAATCGAAGGGACTTTGAATGGATTCGCTTAGTGTATTTTCAGGTAATCCTAGCTGAGTTAACAGGCGACTAAAATTACCTTTAACCGATAGAGTTGCGGAGGTTAATACGGCACCTGCTGCCCTATGCCAGAGCAATTCGCCCAATTGTGTGCTGATATCTATTGGTGCGGCAAAAAAGTCGAACCCACCACCGCGTGTATTGCGGCGAATCCATCGCGCAAAATACTGCTCATCAGAATCTGGATTTGCGTATCTACTTAACAGTTCGTGCCAGCTTTCGGCTCTGTGTAGCCACTCGCCAACCAAAGGAAACCAGCTCTGCCCAACCTCTTTGGAATCAGAGGAATCGGAATCCGCTAGTTTTTCCATCTCGTGGCTAAGTTGTTCCAAACTAGTACGAATTTTCCTACTTGTCGGCAACGCAGCTAGACTGGAAACCAATAATGCTTCTGGTACTTTGCCCTGCTCAAAGCGCACTGTCTGGTCAGATTTGTTTTCACTGACAGGTTCAGCAGCGACCTCTAGCTGACCGATAGCGGTAAGGAACTGCTCAGCTTGAGACCTGAGGTCCAAGATTAAAGTGGCTAATGCTCCACTATCCAGTGACGCATGAAAATGCTCGGACATTTTGCTAAGAGCATTAATAATTTCCCCCACGGCTCCCGCAGAGGCTCCGGTGTTCATGCGGGCAGATAAATGATTTCTGGTTTTTTCTATCAGATGGTGGGCTTCGTCTAGCACGTAAATACTGTCTTCTGGTGCCGGAAGTATGACGCCCCCTCCAAGCATTAGATCAGCCAATAATAGATCGTGATTAACCACCAGGGCGTCTAACTCTTCGACGGATTCTCTGGCTTCGTAAAATGAACAGTTGGAAAAAAACGGGCAGCGCCCGCCCATACAGCCGTGGCGATCACTGGTAATCAGATTCCAATCGTTATCATTAATTGTGTCGGGCCAGTGATCTCTGTCCCCATCCCACTGGTCTGAAGTTCTTGCACTTTCGAGAGTGGTAAAGAGCTTAAGGCTTTCTTGGCTTAAGGCCTGACCCCCTTCAAAGTAATCGACCACTGCCATTCCACTGGTGCCTCCGTGAAGGCTTTTATCCAAGTTCGCCTGGCACAGGTAGCGCTTTCGACCCTTTACTAAGCCATAGCTAAAAGGTGTGCCTAGAACCTCCTTAATGTTGGGTAAATCTTGATTAACCAACTGGTCTTGTAGTGCCGCCGTTGCCGTTGATATGACTAATTTCTTATTCTTCCCCAATGCAATATTGATGGACGGAATCAGATATGCAACGCTCTTGCCGACACCTGTACCCGCTTCCATTAGTGACAGGCCATTAGTTTCTGCGTCACAGAGGGATCGGGAGATGGCCGCTATCATTTGTCTTTGACCGCTTCGGGCCTTAAACCCCTGCTGTTCAAGTAGCAGGCTATAGGAGGATTGAATAGCGAGACGAAGGGATTCAGGGACCACTGATGTACTCATATGACTGCTTAGGCCCTAAAGTGGATTTGCTGGATGACTGATTATTTTGTGCATATCAGCAGTGATTTTTTCAAGCTGATTTTCTTCGTATGCTTGGTAGGATTTTAGATTTCCCCAAATCGGTTGTGGCCAACATTCATCAGTCTCGCTGCGGCCGATAACATGAAGGTGCAATTGGCTTGCCAAATTACCTATAGCGGCCGTATTGATTTTGTCAGCGCCCTGTTCCCTTAATAGGTATTGGCTAATACGATCAGTAAGTAGATTTAAACTGGTACGCATTTCAGCTGGTAATTCGAATAGCTCTCGAAACTCAGCTTTAGTGGATAGTGGCACTAGAATAAACCAGGGTAATGACGCATTCCTATTTAGCAGGATGCAAATATCATCGATCACCGCCAATGAATGACAGTCTTTCTTAAGTTGTGGATGGAGTTCCATGTGTGAACAAATATCTAGGTCGAGTGATTGGATTGAAATTTGAAGATTTAGTAACTTGCTTCAGCTTTTCGCCAAGCTTGGACTAGGCTGCTGGGCTTGTCTAGATGGACCAGATATCTAGTATAGGAAACCTGCTGTAATAATCTCCTAATTACTTGCTCAATAGGTAACAATACCTTAGTTTTATTAACTAATCTTTACACCTTGCCAGTACATTCACATACAGACACGACCTAGAATGTAGCCATTGTTTCCTGGGTCTTCAAATGAATTTGAAAATTAAGAAAAAATGGGTATTCGGCGCTCTAGTTGCGGGCTCTGCTGTTTGGTATTTTCAGGGGGATGAATCAACCACCAGTGTGGAGTTTCAAACGGGTCCTCTTTCTACCGGTGATGTTGAAAGCATTGTAAATACTGCCGGTACTTTAAGCCCGTTAAGCATTGTAGAAGTGGGCTCGGAAGTCTCTGGTCTTATTGTAGAACTTAATGTTGATTTCAACTCGGTTGTTGAAGCAGGCCAACTATTAGCGCGAATCGATGATCGAGACGTAAGGGTGGCGTTACGACAGCGAGAGGCTGACCTGCAAGTTGCTAAAGCTAATTTAGTCCAGGAAAAAGCTGCACTACTAAGAGCTGAAACGGATCATGAGTTTGCGCAAAATCAGTTGGTTCGTTCCCAGTCATTGCTCGAGCGCCAACTTATTAGTGAAACCGATTTGGAGAATTCCTTAAGTACAGTGAGATCGGCCGAAGCGAATTTGGAATCTGCCAAAGCTTCAATTATTTCTGCCAACGCAAATATTCTTCAGCGCGAAGCTCAGTTGGAGCAAACTCAAATCGATTTGGAGCGTACGCAAATCACCTCGCCGGTAGATGGCGTAGTTATCAATAGGCTTGTGGATCTGGGTCAAGCGGTTTCTGCAAACCAGAATATCCCTACTCTGTTTGAAGTGGCTCAAGATTTATCAGAGATGTTAATTGAGGCAGACGTTGGTGAAGCGGATATCGGTAAAATTTCTGAAGGCCTGGATGTGCGATTTACGGTAGACGCCTACTCCGGGCAAGACTTTGTAGGAAATGTTTCTCAGGTGCGTAAAGCAGCCGGTTCATCCAACAATGTAGTTACCTATACCATCATTATTGATGCAGCTAACCCTCGCGAATCATTGCTACCGGGTATGACAGCTAACGTTGATATCGTATTGGGTAGTAAAAGCGATGTTATGCGCGCACCCAATGCAGCCCTTAGATTTCGTCCTCCGGGTACTGAAGAAGATGCTGCTGAAGAGCGTGGCGGTTTTGGTGGAGATAGAGACACCTCTGCTGCAACCGAGCAAATGGCTAAAGACATAGGCCTTGAAGGCGATAAGCTGGAGCAATTTGTTGCAACAGTCACTCGCAATCAGGACGAGATTCGAGCATCTCTTACAGCGGCTAGAGAAGCCGCTGCCGGTGGGGGCGGATTTGGTGGAGGTGGCGGTGGATTTGACCGAAATGCCCTTACTAATATGGCGAGCAAGCTAACCAGCGAGTTACAACTAATACTGACAGACGAACAATTTGCGGCTTATCAGGCCGCTACTGGAGAAGCTTTTGGAGGTGGTCGTGGGACTGGTGGTGGCGGTGGTCGAAATACAGATGGCCTAACCGGTACGGGAACCATATGGGTTATGCGCGATGGTGAGCCTGTCTCTATAGCGGTCCGCACCGGACTGGCAGACACACAATATACCGAAATCCAATCCAACGAATTGGTCGATGGCGACGAAGTAATAGTTCGCGCAGTAGTACTACTAAATGACTGAGCCAGTAATACGTACAACTGGAATAAAGAAGGCTTACCACATGGGTGAGCAGACGCTTTGGGCCCTGGATGGAATCGACACAATAATCGAGCCAGGTGAGTTTGTGGCGGTAATGGGCCCTTCCGGGTCTGGTAAATCCACCTATATGAACATGATTGGTTGCCTCGATATCGTTACCGAAGGTCAGGTATATATAGACGGAAGTGAAGTGTCATCTTTTCAGCCAGATGAACTAGCCACTATTCGCAATGAAAAAATCGGGTTTGTATTCCAGCAATTTAATTTGCTGGCGCGAACCACTGCGGAAGAAAACGTTAAGTTACCTCTGCTCTACTCGAAGATTCCCGAGAGCGAATGGTCTGAACGCGCGCTAAAATGCTTGGAACAGGTAGATTTGGGTCCACGAGCCGACCATCAACCTTCTCAGCTTTCCGGTGGTCAACAGCAACGGGTAGCTATTGCTCGTGCGCTGGTAAACGATCCGGTAATGATTCTTGCCGATGAGCCAACCGGTGCATTGGATACTCATACCACCGAAGAAATTATGGCCTTATTTCAAGAGCTCAACGAAAAAGGCACCACTATAATATTGGTGACTCATGAACCCGAAGTGGCTGTCTACGCTAAACGACAGCTTATTTTTAGAGACGGACATTTGGTATCGGATGAGCTTACCGCCAACCGAGTCTCTTTGGATATTGATAATTCTTCACTTGTTAGTAACCAGCAATAACGCGAGTATTATTAAATGAATCTATTCAAACTTTTTAAGATCGCGCTTACCGCCCTCACCCTCAATGTGATGCGCAGTATTTTGACTATGCTAGGCATAATCATTGGTGTATCCGCCGTAATAATTATGGTTTCCATTGGCGCCGGTGCGCAACAAGAAGTAGACGCACAGCTAGAGGCCATGGGCGGCAATGTACTAATCATCTTTGGTGGTTGGAACAATAGAGGTGGCGGCGGTACCGCTGCGGTTGCGACGCTGGAAGACGGCCATGCAAACCTAATGCTCGAGCAAGTCTACGGTGTTGAAGCGGCTACGCCATACGTACTGGGGAAGTCTCAACTTATCTACGGTAACCTCAACTGGTCCGCGGATATTATGGGTACGACCAATGACTTTTTTGTTACCAAAAACTGGGATTTGGAGAGTGGTAGAGGCTTCACCGCTGCTGAAATGAACTCCGGTGAAAAAGTAGTGGTAATCGGGTCCATCATTAAAGATGAACTATTTGGCGCCTCTGACCCTATTGGCCAAAGTATTCGGGTTGGAACCTTTAATGCGACGATTATTGGAGTGCTAAAAGCGAAAGGTCCTGACACACGCGGTGATGATCAAGACGATGTCGCGGTTATGCCACTGAAAACGGTTCGAACCAAGATTACCGGTATCAGTAAGAATAGCCCCAATTCCGTTAGCTATCTTGAGGTGAAGGGATCCGACACCGTAAGCATGGCTTATGTGGAAGAAGAAATTACCAGTTTGCTGCGTCAAACCATGAAAGTAGCAGACGATAAGGAAGACCCCTTCCGTATACGTGATTTGGCAGAAACTGTTGAATCACGTGCCGAGACACAAGCCATATTCAACACGTTGCTGGCTGCTGTTGCCTCGGTAAGTCTTGTGGTCGGTGGCATCGGCATTATGAACATCATGATGGTTTCTGTTACTGAACGAACCCGTGAAATCGGCTTGCGTATGGCCATTGGCGCTAAGCCAGATGACATCCTAAATCAGTTTTTGGTTGAAGCTATTACGCTGTGCGGCGTAGGAGGTTTGATTGGCATAGGCATTGCCTTTGGAGTGACCTATTCCATGGAAACCTATTTTGACATGGTCACGATTATCAATCCCGAGATCGTACTTATCAGCTTGGGCTTCTCAGCGCTAATCGGCGTGTTCTTTGGCTATTACCCTGCCCTTAAGGCTTCGCGGTTGCAGCCAATTGATGCGCTTAGGTATGAGTAGGCTTTCTTAGAAAATATAAAGCCGCCTTTTTGGCGGTTTTTTTATGCTCGTTTATTCCTTACAAGGGAATACTAAAGGACTGTACTTCGTCATTAGTTAAGTAACGCCATTGCCCGACTTCAACATCAAGGCAAATATCTCCGATTTGCTCTCGATGCAGTGTAACCGCGCGATTACCTACGGCAGCGAACATGCGCTTTACCTGATGGAACTTGCCTTCGGTAAGGGTCAGAAGTACTTCTCTCGGGGTAATTACCTGCAAAGTAGCCGGTAGAGTTAGTTGCTGTTCACCCTGTAACTGCAGGCCTTTTTCAAACTTATCGATTACATCCACTGCTATTTCGTCGGACATCTTATTCGACAAGCCCACACGATAAACCTTGCTGCATTGGTTGGTAGGCAGCGTAATATTAAATGACCAACGCCCGTCATCAGTAATCAAAACTAAACCGGATGTATCCGCGTCCAAACGGCCCGCAATGTGCAGCTCTGAAAGCCTGTCGAGATCTGATCTGTTGACCTTTAGAGAGTTGAACAGCGATGGATAGGCTTCATCGACATTTGAGCAAATGGTACCGGCTGGTTTATGCATAAGAATATAGCGGAAGTCTCGAGCCTTCAGCCTGATTCCGTCTAACATCACCCGGTTTTTTTCATGAACCTGAGTAGCTTCATCCGTCGTAATCCCATCATTAACGCTAACCTCTCCAGCGTTAATCTGTTTGATAGCTTCACTTTTGGTTAGCTCGGTACTTTTACAAACGAATTTATCTAGGCGCATTCTTTGGTTACATTAGGGCGAGCATCACTAGGGAAAAGCGGACAGGGGCAATGTACATGTATTTTTTTCCGCTAGTCGGATGCTCAAAATATATATCACTGGCGGACCAACTAGGGTCAGAGTAACAATCCCAATTTCTACCTCCAAGCTAAATATTAATTAGACCAAATAGGTTTAAAATACAGGCACCTCTCCGATCTACACTAACTGCGACCTACTTTGACCAAAACCATCCAATTCGACTGGCAAGAAAGCCTTAACTGGCTCAGGCAAGAAGACCCTTCTACAGGCATGCAGTCACTTGTCGATCGAGTCAATTCAAGGCTCTCTCCGCAACGCTATGGCGACCTGCCCGCTTGGATGGTGCACTTTAATAACCTTCCCGAAGCGGTGTCTTCTGTTACTGAGTTCCAGTCGGAAATGCGTATAGGTGCAGCATCGGATCTAGCGCAAGATGATCTAACGGCTTTACGCAATGCCCTTGAAGGGCTAATCCCTTGGCGTAAAGGCCCTATTTCGCTCTTCGATCAGTTTATTGATACCGAGTGGCGTTCGGATTGGAAGTGGGACCGTGTACAGCAGTACTTGGACCTGCAAGGTAAAACCGTTCTGGATGTTGGCTGCGGCAATGGATATCACATGTGGCGTGCTTTGGCTTCTGAGCCAGCGCGCGTATTGGGTATAGACCCCTCCCCGCGCTTTGTTGTGCAGTTTTATATGCTGAAAAAATACTACGGTGGTGAGATTCCAATTGATCTATTGCCTGTGGGAATTCAAGACCTTCCGGGGAAAGCCCTATTCGATACGGTACTTTCAATGGGGGTGTTGTATCACCGTAAATCGCCGATGGATCATTTAGTTGACCTGATGAATCAGCTGAAGCCCGGTGGGCAATTGTTACTGGAGACATTAGTGATTGAAGGCGGAGAGACCGAGGTATTAGTGCCCGAAGGCCGCTACGCCAAGATGCCTAATGTTTGGTTTTTACCTAGTGTCGCGGCGCTTACGCTCTGGATGAAGAAGAGCGGTTTTATCGGTGTCGAATGCATTGATGAATCGGTTACTAGCTTGGAAGAGCAACGCACAACAGATTGGATGCGTTTCCATTCTTTGGAGCAGTATCTAGATCAGGACAACTCGGATTTAACCTTCGAAGGTCATCCCAGGCCCAGACGCGCCGCATTAATTGCGACTAAACCCGAGTAATTAAACCGTACAAACAATTAGCACATTTTGGACAAAGCTAAGACCGATTTTGTATAGCTCTAGCGTTCCAGTTCATGGGCTGGACTGCTATAGTCCGCGCCCTGAAGGGTGACGCCCCAATAGCCAACTAACATAGCTTAGGCAGATGTACAGATACGACTCTATTGACCAAAAAATTGTTGACGATCGTGTTGCGCAGTTTCGCGACCAAACACAGCGTTATTTAGCCGGTGAAATCGCCGAAGAAGAGTTTTTGCCCCTGCGATTGCAGAACGGACTTTATGTTCAGCGGCTCGCTCCGATGCTTCGCGTATGCATTCCTTACGGCATGCTTAGTAGCCAGCAAATACGCATGTTGGCGCATGTTGCGCGCAAGTATGACAAAGGCTACGGCCATATAACCACGCGGCAAAATATTCAATACAACTGGCCTGCATTGGAGAATGTTCCCGATATTCTTGCGGATTTGGCTACGGTTGAAATGCACGCTGTGCAGACCAGTGGCAACTGTATCCGTAATTTTACAGCTGACCCCTTTGCAGGAGTGGCTGCAGATGAAGTGATGGACCCGCGGCCCTATTGTGAAGTAATGCGCCAGTGGGCAACCTTCCACCCTGAATTCGCCTTCTTGCCACGTAAGTTCAAGATGGCCGTATGTGGCAGCGAGACTGACCGTGCTGCCATTTTGGTGCACGATATTGGCATGATGTTAACCACAAACGATGCAGGAGAAATTGGTTTTGAAGTCTTTGTCGGCGGCGGCATGGGCCGTACTCCGGTTATTGGCTCGCTAATCAGTCCATTTGTTGCCGAGAAGGATATATTGACCTACTTGGAAGCAATTCTTCGGGTATATAACCTTGCCGGTAACCGCCTGAATAAATATAAGGCGCGTATCAAAATTCTAGTTCGCGCCATGGGCCCTGAAGCCTTTGCAGCGAAAGTAGACGAAGAGTGGCAGCACCTTAAAGGTTCTGAATCTACGGTAACTCCGGAAGAAATTGACCGAATGAAGTCTTTCTTCCCTACTCCTGATTACCGTACTCTCGATGCAATAGGCACCGATGTTGATCAGCAACTTGCACAGCAGCGTGAAGAGCACCAGGCGTTTGATCGTTGGATTACTCGTAATACTCGTGAGCATCGTCAGCCTGGTTATATCTCAGTAATTCTTTCTTTGAAGCCGATTGGTGTTCCACCGGGTGATGTTACTGCTGAGCAGCTTGATGCTATCGCCGACTTGGCCGATAAATATTCCCTAGGCGAAGCTAGAACTACCAAGGAACAGAATATTGTTTTAGCTGATGTGGCTAAAGATCAGCTGTTTGATTTGTGGCAGGCCTGCAAACCTTTGGGTTTTGCATCTCCTACTATCGGCACGCTAAACGACATGATTTGCTGCCCCGGCGGTGATTTTTGTTCTCTTGCTAATGCTAAATCTATTCCCGTAGCTGAGGCTATTCAGCGCAAGTTCGATGACCTTGATTATCTTTACGATCTAGGAGATATCAGCCTTAACATCTCTGGTTGTATGAATGCTTGTGGCCACCACCATGTGGGTAATATTGGTGTGTTGGGCGTAGATAAGAAGGGTGAAGAGTGGTATCAGATCCAACTTGGTGGAGATCAGGGCAAACAAGCTTCTCTAGCCAAGGTATTGGGTCCATCTTTCTCTCGTGAGCAAGTTCCGGATATTATCGAAAAGCTGCTTAATAATTTTGTGGAAGTTCGTATCGAAGGAGAGAGCTTTTTGGAAACCTACCGCCGAGTTGGGCACGACGGATTTAAGGCGGCCGCATATGCCTAAGATTATTGTAGATGGCAGTGTTGTTGACGATAGCTGGAATGTGATTCGAGAGGACGCACCGAATTCTTTGGCTGAGGTAAGAGAATCCAATACTTTGGTTCCCTTGGATTGCTGGAATGCACTTCAGTCTGAATCAGACAAGATGCCAGCGAATATTGGCGTTTGGATTGCGAGTACCGAACTACCGGATCAAATTGAAGGCGACCTTCAATCTATTCCCGTTATTGCTGTAGATTTTCCTGCTTTTGCAGACGGCCGGGGATTTTCAATCGGTCGACTGCTACGCCAACGCCACGAATACTTAGGACAACTTAGAGCAATAGGTAATCCTATTCGAGATCAGCTAAGTTATCTGGTGCGCTGTGGTTTTAACGCATTCCAGTTGGCAGAACACTACGATCCTGAGCAGGCTCTCGCTTCACTAAAAGACTTTTCGGATGCCTACCAAACCGCCGTAGATCAGACAGTACCTCTGTTTAAAAGGCGTGGCTGATAGCTGAGTTCTGATTAAACACTGATTACACTCTGATAGCGCTCTGATAAAGACCGCCCTAACTGAGTTACTGACCTTAGGGCTCTTCTAGCCTAGAATACTTATTTCCGCAGCACTGTAGGGAACACCACCTCTCTTGGAACTTACCCATAGCTTTTTTCTGATCTTTACCGGCGCCGCCATTCTGGCCAGTATTGCTATGTATACGCGTCAGCCATTGTTAGTGGTTTATATCTTGCTTGGCGCGATTATCGGGCCTTATGGGCTTGGTTGGATCCAAGACGTTGAGCTAATGGAACAGGCTGCCGAAATCGGCATTATCTTTCTATTGTTCTTGCTTGGTCTGGATATGCAGCCAAGCGCCCTATTCCATGTTCTGAAAAAAGCCACTGCTATAACCGCTTTTAGCTCTATTGCATTTTGCGGAGCGGGTTTTGGAATTGCCTGGTTTTGGGGATTTCCTGCACTGGAAGCATTGGTGATTGGCGCGGCCATGATGTTTTCGAGCACCATTATTGGAATTAAGTTATTGCCAACCACGGTGTTGCATCACAAGCACACCGGCGAGTTAATGATTGGTTTACTGCTACTGCAAGATTTTTTAGCGATCTTTGTGTTGTTGGTACTGCTCAGCGCTGAAACCGGCAGCATAAGTTATCTGACTCTAGGCAAGGCCTTTATTGCTCTGCCCATAGTTTGCGGCATTGCCTATCTGTTAACCAAATTTGTAATTCTGAAACTCATTACACGCTTTGACCGTATACAGGAATTTATCTTCTTGCTAGCCATAGGCTGGTGTCTGGGTAACGCGGAACTGGCGCATGCCCTTGGATTATCCCTTGAGATAGGAGCCTTTATTGCTGGTATTACTCTCGCAACAAGCCCTATAGCCCAATTTATCGCCTTAAGCCTAAAACCCCTACGGGATTTCTTTTTGGTGCTGTTTTTCTTTGCTGTAGGAGCAGGGTTTAACCTAAATCTACTGCCTCAGATAATAATTCCTGCACTGGTTCTCGCGACTTTGGTTCTTATATTGAAACCTCTGGTATTTCGTTTTCTGGTGCACAAGCAGAGTGAGACCGATGAGCTTGCTTGGGATGTTGGCTTCCGGTTAGGTCAGATTAGTGAGTTCTCGTTGCTTATAGCCTTTCTCGCGTATGACATGGGCTTGCTCACTGAAATGGGCTCTATGCTTATTCAGGCAACGGCCATAATCACTTTCCTCGTATCAAGCTATATCGTTATTTTTAACTACCCCAATCCCCTGGCGGTCTCCGATCGTTTGCGTCGGGATTAGCATCAAATTAATAATCAGATGCTATTAACCCCAAGACCACAACTAAGATAAATTTAGAGAGCTACCTAGTAATGGAAGAAGTAATTGAACAACTTAGAGAGCTGAATCAATCGGTCCCTATCCCTCTCGAATTACCAACCCACGAAGACCTTATTGAGGTTGAAGAGGTTTTGTTGATTCATCTGCCGCCTGAATACAAGATGTTCTTGCTTGAAGTTGGTGATGTTATATGCGGCTCCGTTGAACCCTGTACCGCCTCGGATTCAGCTATGCATACCTACATTCCTGATGTTACTGCTCAGGCATGGAATCTGGGTCTACCTAGACATCTAATTCCTATTTGTGAGAAGGGTGGTGACTACTACGCTATTGATCCTGACGGTGAAATTCAGCTTTGGGAAAATGGTGAATTAGTCGACCAAATCTGGGACTCAATTTGGCATTGGGCGCGAGATATTTGGATAGCAGACCATTTTGAGGGGTAGGTTCTAGCAGCACCGGCCAATAGCTAGTATTGTCGAATGAACAGACTTTCTTGATACCAGATGATATGCCCTATATTGTATAGTTCAAATAGAAATGATCCTTTTTTAAGTGGATCTAATAAAAATCATATAATCAGGGCAAGCTATTGAATTCAGATGTCACTGAGGTTGATGCCTCATCAGGTGAAGAGACAGAATCATTTGTAATGGCGGAATATGGCGACCCATACGATGAGTCGTCCTTTCAACGGCATTATAGAGATCGCGGCCTTCCTATGGCCCGCGGGGCCCTGCTTTTTGCGATAATACTAATAATCATAGTTTGCTATATCGACTCGCGCATAATGCCCGTCGATTACTCAAATACCATAATCCCTCTCCGATTTATGCTGATGATTTTGCCAATGGGTCTAGCACTATTGGTTGCCCTTACGAAATCGCTTCGAAAATACGTTACCTGGTCCATTACCCTAGCCGCATTTGTCACCGGCATTGGTACGGTGATGGAATCAATTTTGATTACCGAAATGCAAACTGCTGTGGTGCTCTGGGGCACTATGTTTTTTACATTTTACCCATACCTGGTACTTGGCCTACCGGCAAAAAAACAGCGCTATTGCGGCTATTCCCTTTATCTTCATTACGGCAATCATCTCCTACGTGGTCCCTATTCCGCCGGAGCGATTGGCATATGCCTTGTTGTATATGTACTTCTCTAATGCGGTTGGTCTGTATTCTAGCTATCGTTTGGAAACTGCCGCCAGAGACAGCTACATAAAAACGTTAGACCTTAAAAAAATGGCTGAGACTGATGGACTCACTCAGCTATACAATCGTCGCATTCTCGATGAAATATTGCCCCGTATATGGCGACACGCCGATCGGGAAAAAGCCAGTTTGGGATTGATCCTTATCGATATAGATTTCTTTAAGCAATATAACGATAAGTACGGCCATCAGGCCGGTGATGATTGTTTGCGCAAAGTGGCCAAAGCTATCGGCGATAGCGCTCGTAGGCCTCTAGATTACGCTGCACGCTATGGTGGGGAAGAGTTCCTGATAATCCTCTATGCACCCACCCATGGATTTATGGTCAAGGTTCTTGAAGAGATTCGCGGCTCCATTGAAGCCCTGAATATTCCTCATCAAAAGTCTTCTGTTTCCTCAATAGTTACTGTGAGTTCAGGTGCGGGCTTAATCTGGCCAAATGAAGACTTACGAGTAGATGCTTCACTGAAAAGGGTCGATGATGCGCTCTATCAAGCAAAAGACGAGGGTAGAAATCGAGAGATCCTTTTCGAAGAACCCCATTCGGATCACTAAATTTTCAAACAATAACTTTATCTAGATTTCCTCTTCAGCTATGCCAACTGACAATATTTTTCTATGGGGCCACCCAAGGTCCCTCTCCACGGCGACGGAAGTTTATTTTCGGGCTCGTGGCGATTTTCAGGTTATTCATGAGCCTTTTGTAAGGTGCTATTGGGAGGATGCAGATACAATAGTTACCAAGCAGGCATTTCTATCAGAAGTTTCACAGTCCAACTTACCGGTTTTTGCCAAAGACATTGCTCACCACGCGGCACTTGATGTAATTGGGTCGGCGGAAATTGCCAATGCTTTCAAACACGCCTTTATTCTACGATCGCCTTTGGCGAGTTTCCATTCCCATTTGGCCGTTAATCCAGAAGTAAAACCCCATGAATTTGGTTATATAGCCCTGTATAACCTTTTCGAGCGACTGCGAGATTTAACTCAGAAAACACCTAAGCTAATTCTTGCAGACCAAATTTTTGAAGATCCTGAAACCACTATCAAAGACTTCTGCGACGCGTTGGAAATTAAACATATCCCAGAAGCACTAAGTTGGCAGCCCAAACAACAGAGTGACTGGGCAGTTGGAGATGTTTGGCAGGCGAAAGCGGGGCAAAGTACAGGTTTTGAGAAGCGAAAAAAAACTAAGCTGCCACCGGTCCCGGATCACCTTTTAGACGTATTTGCAGAGCATCAAAGTTGTTATATGCAGCTTATTGAAGAAACCTGTATAGAAGAGGTGTAAGCCAAAGCTCTAGTTGGAAATTGCATTCAACAAGGGCTGTAATCCCGCTTGAAATTTTTGGGTATTTTCCGGCCCCATTCGCAGTAATTGTTTCTCAGCCATACTTAAGCTTTCCAGATCTTGATCTTCAAACTCATAACTAAGTAATGGTCTGGTTAAACGGATTTCACCCTCCACGGATGGCGTTCCCTGAACAAGTTTAAGTGCGTCAACCAGCACAGATCTAAATTGCCCCGGCTCATTTCCTAGCTTGATATAGGCTTGGTCCAAAAGGGGTTCGTAGTACCTGTAGAAGGCTATAAGTAGCTCTTGATCAACAGTTTCCACAAAGTCTGCGTAGAGGTTGTAGCGCGAGTAACTAGAGGCATCCAGCAGGTACACGCCCTCCTCTTGGGTTTCTATTACCGACAATGAACCTGTAGGCGCCACAAGTGGACTGTGCTGATAAATAAGGTTGCCGCGGGATATATTGTCAACCTGAAGCACTATCTTTTGCAGGAGTTGGTCTCCGCTCAGCCAGCTTACAGGCAACGCACCAGCGAGTAGGCGAAGGTGTGATTTTAAAGGATCATCGCTCGACCCGAGCATAGGTAACTCACCCTGTAATTGGTAGCTTCGAGCAATCTCATCCGTAGTCTCCGGCAGTGGAGTAAGCTCTATGGGGCGTTGCACTGGGCTAATTACTTCGGTGGCTAGTGAATTGTTCGGTGCGACTACTGGTGTTGGGTTGCGGCTAGAAAGCCATGCATAGGCAATGATCAGCGTTAATACAACAATAACCGTAAGAATTAGCGTATTGGAAAGACCTTTTTGCTTTTGGCCGGTGCGGTTATACATAAAATTGAACCTATTCTATTCTGTTGTGTATTGGTACATCTTTGACCCTAGGATTGAAGATTAGCTCAATATTTGATTATTTTGCACCAATGATTTACCTGGAATGGCTTTAAGCAATGTCTGGGTATAAATTTGTTGGGGATTATTTAGCACAGCGTCTGTGGTACCGGATTCCACTAAACGACCTTCGTTCATTACCAATATACGATCTGCTAGGTAGCGGACTACTCCAAGGTCGTGGGAAATAAACAGCATAGTTAAATCAAACTCGGAAACCAGATCTAATAATAGATCCAGGATTTGCGCCTGTATTGTTACATCTAGAGCCGATACGGGCTCATCGGCAACAATAAACTCGGGTTTGGTTGTGATAGCTCTACCAATGGCTATGCGTTGTCTTTGACCTCCAGAGAATTCGTGCGGATAACGTAGTACCGATTCCCTAGCTAATCCAACAGAATCCATAAGTCTAAAAACTTCTTTGTCCAATCCCTTCTTATCCGCAATTTTGTGCAGCAGAATTGGTTCTGCCAAGGTGTCGTATACAGACATTCGGGGATTCAAAGATGCATAAGGATCCTGGAAAATCATCTGCATACGCCGGCGCATATTTTTAAGGTTCTTTCCTTCTATTTCCGTCATTTCGGTGCCATCAAAGAGTACCGAACCGGAATGTGGCCGCACCAGGCGCATAACAGATCGACCTAGAGTTGACTTGCCAGATCCGGACTCGCCCACTAAACCGACAATTTCGTTGCGCTCTATAGAGAAAGAAACATCTTGTACGGCTTTAATTATCTCACCGGGTGTATTGCTGGAAAACTGAGTATTCAGGTTATTGACCACCAAGAGAGGATTTGCGCTTCTCTCACTCGGAGGTTTCTGTGCAGTTGGCACTGCATTCAAGAGCTTCTTTGTATACTCATGTTGAGGCCGCTGAAAAATATCATCGCGACTGCCCTGCTCTACGAATTTACCATTTTTCATTACCGCTATATCGTCAGCAATATCTGCAACAACGCTGAGGTCGTGGCTAATAAACAACACACCGATTTGACGTTGTTCCTGAAGGTCTTTAAGCAGTTTTAGGATTTGTGCCTGCACGGTTACATCTAATGCAGTTGTTGGTTCATCAGCGATAATAATCTTTGGCTCGGTAATTAAAGCCATAGCGATAACCACCCTTTGCCGCATACCGCCTGAAAACTCGAAGGGCCAGGAATTCATACGCTTGGCTGCGTTTTTTATCCCAACTTCCTCCAAAACCGAAGTCGCCTTCTCCCAAGCGTCTTTTTTAGTCATACCAAAATGCAGACGCAAAGGCTCTATTAGCTGAGTGCCGACCTTTAGAAAGGGGTTCAGGGAAGTCATAGGGTCTTGGAAAATTATCGAAATGCCTTTTCCGCGAACTTTTCGCAACTCCCTCTCACTGAGTTGTATCAAATCCTTGCCATCAAACTGGGCAGAGCCGGATTCAACCTTTCCCGGAGGCTTAGGTATCAATCCAAGCAGGCTATAACAGGCTACCGATTTACCAGAACCTGACTCACCAATAATAGCGGTGGTTTTGCCCGCTTCTACTTTGAAACTGATGCCATCGACCGCTTTCACCAAGCCATTGCGGGTATGGAAATGTACGGCTAGATTGTTAACATCTAATAAGCTTTCCATTAATCCCCCGAGCTTCTAGGGTCTAGTGCATCACGCAATCCGTCGCCAAGAAAATTCAGTGCAAATAGCGTTAGGGTTAGCGCAAGTCCAGGGAAGATAAGTAACCAGGGATACTCTTCCATGCTCTCAACTCCGTTGGAGATAAGTAGGCCCCATGAGGAACTGGGTGGTTGAATACCTAGTCCCAAAAAGCTTAGAAATGCTTCGAGCAGCATTACGCTAGGGATAGTCAGTGTGGTGTAAACAATCACTGGCCCAAGGGCATTGGGAATAAGGTGTTTCCAGACAATCGCAAAGGGAGATAAACCGATAGAAACGGCTGCTTCAACAAATTCCTGATGCTTCAGATTTTGAATTTGGCCGCGCACGATGCGAGCCATAGTGAGCCATTCAACGGCGCCTATCGCAAGGAACAGCAGCAGAATATTCCGGCCAAAAACTACCATCAATAGGACGATAAAAATCATAAAGGGCATGGCGTACAGAATATCCACAAATCGCATCATGGCGCCGTCGAGCCTACCGCCTGCATAGCCGGCTATGGCGCCATAGGTAACGCCAATAACCAATGCAACTGCGGTTGCAATAAAGCCTACAAAAAGCGATACGCGGCCGCCATAGAGAATACGAGTGAGCATATCTCTACCAAAGATATCCGTACCCAGCCAATGGGCAGCACTAGGAGCGCTCGCTCCCAGCCTTAGGTTTTGTTCTTCGTACCCGTAAGGCGCTATCCATGGCGTAATCAAGCAAAGCAATATGATGAAAATCAAAAATACCAGCCCAAACATGGCTAGCTTATTTTTGCGAAGGCGGGTGGCGGCGTCTTGCCATAGAGAAACACCCTTAGGTACTTCCATAAGCTGACCGGCTTGGGTAGCTTCTGTCATGTTTTTTTCTTGAACTGGTAGCGAAGCCGGGGGTTCAGCCAAGCGGCTAATACATCGGATAGCAGATTAAAGAAGACAATCAATGCGGCAAGGAAAGTCGTGGTCCCCAAAATCATGGTGTAGTCGCGATTAAAGGCAGCTTGCACGTAGAAGCGCCCTAAACCTGGAATCTGGAAAACCGTCTCAACAACAAAAGAGCCGCTCAACAGACCTGCAAAAGCTGGCCCAAGATAGGTAATTACCGGAAGCAACCCGCCGCGCAGTGCATGCTTAGTTATAACCAGATATTCAGGTAAGCCCTTTGCTCGCGCTGTACGTAAATAGTCTTGTGACATCACCTCGAGCATGCCGGAACGGCTTAAACGGGCAATATAGCCGGCGTACATGGCTCCTAAGGTAATACTTGGCAGTATTTTGTCTCCAGATGAGTTTCCCCAGCCAGATACAGGCAGTACATCAAACCAAATACCGAAGACCAGTACTAAAAGAGGACCAAGCAAGAAGGACGGCATACATATACCCACCATGGCCAAACCCATTGGTGCGTAGTCTTGCATTGTGTTTGGTTTGAGGGAGGCAATTACGCCTGCCAGACCTCCAATAAAGACCGCAACCAACATGGCGTAAAAACCTAATTCGGCAGTAACTGGTAAGCCAGAGAAAATAAGCTCATTCACAGAGCGGCCGGGGAATTTGAATGAAGGTCCAAAATCACCACGAGCTAAATCAGCTAAATAGGACAGGTATTGCTGAGGCATTGACTGATCGAGGTTATATTGCGCTTCTAGTGCGGCTTGTACCTGTGGGGAAACAGCTTTTTCACTTGAAAATGGACCGCCCGGTGCGAGACGTACCAGGAAAAAAGTAATGGTTATTACGGCCAGGATGACCGGAATGGCCTGTGCAAGCCGCCAACCAATAAATCGCCACATAAGGCTATCTCTACTCTTCTGCTTCTAGATAAACGTATTTGTAATTGTAATAGTCCATGATATTTGGCGGCATTCCCTTAATGCTAGGGTGCTTCAAATGTTTGCTCTGGTAGGTGTATATTGGAATTATTGGCATTTGCTCTAACAAGATATTCTCCGCTTGATAAAACAGTTCGTATCGAGCGTCTCTATCCTGAGCGGCTGGGGCATCGCGGAGCACTATTTGGTCGTAAAGGGGGTCGGAAAACCCTGTCTTGTTATTGCCACCGTCAGTGATAAACATATCTAGGAAGGTATTGGGGTCGACATAGTCACCAATCCATCCGCGTCGCGAGACTTGGTAGTCCAAGTTTTCTTGACTAGCCAAATACACCTTCCATTCTTGATTAACTATACTTACGCCTACTCCCAGGTGCTGATTCCACATTTGCTGAATAGCTACCGCTATTTTTCGATGAGATTCTTGGGTGTTATATAAAATTTCAAAGGCCGGGAATCCTTCTCCGTTTGGATACCCCGCTTCTGCTAAGAGTTCTCGGGCGGCCACGGGGTCGAAATCGAAAGTTTTGGGAGGGTTATATCCAAGTGTTCCCGGGGGAACTACAGCATAAGCAGGTGCGACTATTCCCTGTAGCACCGTCTCGACCAGCAATTCCCTATCTACAGTCATTGCTAGGGCCTTGCGAACCCTAACGTCATCGAAAGGTGCTCTTGTTGTATTGACCATGTAATAGTAGGTGCCTATATAAGGCGCTATTTCGATCAATTCAGGATCGTCACGTAAATAAACTGGGATTTTGTCTAGAGAGATATCCTCGGTGCGATGAAGTTGGCCATCGCGAAACATCCGTTCCTCGGTCGTCAAATTTTCCGTTGGATAAAATACAATCGCATTTAGTTGTACTTTCTCCGCGTCCCAGTATGAGGCACGTTTTTCAACCCTAATATGGGAGTTAAGGCCCCATTCAACCAATTCAAAGGCGCCGCTGGTAACAATATTATCTACTCTTGCCCATTGGGACAGGCGATCAGAAGCTGATCCGAATGCTTCGATTGTTGCTCTGTGCACAGGAAAAGTTGAGTAATGATCAAACAGCTGCAAGATATAAGGAGTAGGTTCATTTAACTCCACTTCCAAGGTGTACTGGTCGATGACCCGCACGCCTACTTGAGAAAAGTCGTCGATCTCACCAGTAGCAAAGGACTCGGCATTTACCACCGGAAAGAGCATATAGTTGTAGAGGTTGCCTAACGCAGGCATTAGTGCACGCTGCCAAGACCAGCGAAAATCTTCAGCCGTTATCGGGTCTCCATTTGACCAAACCGCATTTGATCTCAAATAAAATCGGTAAATACGTCCGTCATCACTTATATCCCAACGCTCAGCGATGCCAGGCTCAATTTCTAAAGTGTAGGGATTCTTTAGAACTAACCCTTCAAATAATGTCTGAATAACATGATGCTCGGGTACCCCAGTAACAATATGGGGATCTAGTCCCTGGATTTCTGTGCCATTGCCAAAATGCAAAACCCCTTCCCTAGTACCCTGCTCTACTCTGCTTTCATCCGATCCACCTCCAGTACAAGCAATAAGGAAGGTTGTACACAAAATCGACAAAAAAATACGGGTAGCTACAAAGGGTTTTAGCATCTAAGGATTTCGCCTAATGTCATATGTTGAGATATCGGCATAAAGATAGCATGGCCGCTGCACAGAAGGTAACAAATCAACCAACACAGTGGACGCCCGTGCCGCGCAAATTGCAGTATCCGCCAGGATTCTTGTACAAATACTGCTGGTGGTACTCCTCTGCAAAATAAAAGACTGGTTCTGTTCGGATTTCAGTAGTTATCAAACCCATGCCGGCCTTGCTCAATTGCTCTTGATAATCCTGTTTCGACACCAAAGCGAGCTCCAGTTGATCAGCATCATCCAAATACAATGCACTGCGATACTGAGTGCCTTTATCATTGCCTTGACGCATACCCTGAGTGGGATCATGATTTTCCCAAAAGGTTTCAAGAATCTTGGAGGTGCTTATTTGATCAGAGTTATAAACCAGCTGCACAACTTCCGTGTGCCCGGTATGGCCACCACAGGTTTCTTCATAGCTAGGATTTGGTGTAGAACCACCTGCATACCCGGCCGCGGTTACCCATACTCCTTTCAATTGCCAGAAAAGTCGTTCCACACCCCAGAAACAACCCATGGCAACTCGAAGAGTTTTATAACCTTCTGGATAGGGAGGCAGCATGGATCGCCCGTTTAGTGCGTGTTTGCCGGATAATTGAACGGGGGTATCACGACCAGCTAAAGCGATTTCAGCGCTGGGAACTTCGATTGGTTTTGAGAACAACATAAATAAGAGCCATATATGGATATTTGTTTGACAAGAAAAACTATAATGGTTTCCTTGCTCCTAAAATATTAATTGGTAATAGGGGCTTAAATTGCCCTCAACTTTAAGACATGCGTGCTCACTAAATGTTACGAATCTATTTTATTGCCCTTCTAATAACTGCCTGGATAGTCTGGTGGCGTTGGAAAAATATGCCAGAAGGTATAGAACGCCGTCGATATCTGCAAAAGATCATAATGTGGGGGCTGATAGCGGTGATTTTCCTACTTGCTGCGACAGGACGCATCCACTGGATAGGCGCAATATTTGCGGCCCTATTCCCGGTACTGAAATTTGTATTTGTTTGGGTACTTAGGTTCTTCCCGGCTTTGGCCAAAATTTACAGTGCCCGTGCAAATACTGGGTCTGCTTCTACTCCCACTTCCACCTCGGTAATGGATAGTGCAGAGGCACGAGAAATTCTGGGTGTATCTGAAAGCCCGACCATCGAGGAAGTACAAATTGCCTTTAAAAGGCAAATGCAAAAGGTGCACCCCGACCGTGGAGGCAGTGATTACTTCGCCACAAAACTGAATGAAGCCAGAGATATTCTTCTTAAAGAATTAAATGGATGACACCGCGCTTGCAGTCTGGGAATCGAGAGGTAACCTGACGGACTACTGAATAAAAAATGTCCCGGTAGCTCAGCTGGATAGAGCAAGCGCCTCCTAAGCGCTAGGTCGGAGGTTCGAATCCTCTTCGGGACGCCATTTCACTCATGCTTGTAACAATATCTATAAGAGTACAGGAGCTATTATGAAACTTAAAAAACTTGGGCTTAGCGTAGCCATCTTATTTATCTCCAATCTCTCACAGGCTGCTGAGCATGTAATTTTAATATCCGTGGACGGCTTGCGGCCTGACGCGATTAATATTCTTGGTGAATCAGAATTGCCCGATTTTTATCGTTTTAGAGAAGAAGGCGCATGGACAGACAACGCCCGTTCGGATTTTGACTATACCCGTACGCTTCCTAATCATTCTTCAATGATGACCGGGCGCGGGGTTGCTGGGCCAGATGGCCATGGACAGATTTCGAATGATATGCCCCCTGCCGAAATGACCTTACACAACAATACTGGTGAACAGTCTTACGTTAGCAGCGTCTTTGATGTTGCTCATGATCATGGTCTCTCTACAGCGCTGTATGTAAGCAAGGACAAATTTGTATTGTTTGAGCAGAGCTATAACGCAGAAACCGGTGCAAAAGATTCGGTTGGTCAGGACAACGGTAGTGACAAGATTGATAACTACAGCTTTCTTGTCGAAGCCAGAATGGCAGAGGTTCTAATAAATCGATTTGTGGCGGATATGAGTACAGACCCTATCGATTTTTCCTTTATACATATAGTAGATACGGACTCAGCCGGCCACGGCGATAACTGGACTACTCCCGGATATATGGAAGCCGTTAAACGTGTCGACAGCTACTTACTGAAAATATTCAACCTGATAGATAGTAGTCAAACCCTAAGCGGAAATACTGCAATAATTCTTGTCGCAGATCATGGTGGTACCGGCAGAGCTCACAGTGATGCTGCAGATTCTCAAAATCACACCGTCCCTTTTTATGTGTGGGGCGCAGGCATCGCTGAGGGTGAAGATATTTATGCCCTTAACAATGAATCTAGAATAAATCCGGGTTTAGGTTACCCGGCATACGAAAATTCTGAACAGCCGATCCGCAACGGTGACGCAGCCAACCTGGCGATGCAGTTACTAGGGTTACCCGCGATACCTGGCTCGACGATAAATGCCGTACAGAATTTACGGGTCCACTAGAAGCTAGTGAGCTATCGCGACCCTTACTGAGTCGCTGCGCTTAGACTTCCATCAGAATAGACTATACGCCCGCCGACGATAGTTAGTGCTGAGGTCATTTGTCGCAGATCTTCATCGGAGACAGCCTCTTCATCAAATACATTCTGGCTCAGTACAACGATATCTCCGTAACGGCCTATATCGATTCCGCCAAGTGTGTCGTCTTCTTTAGTAAACCAACCCTGCTCTGCTGAAGAATACAGCCGAACGGCCTGAAAACGGCTTATGGTTTCATCTGCATTGGTAAGCTCACCAGCAGAGTTTTTGCCGGTAACCATGTAGTAGATCATCGACCAAGGATTAAAGGGGGATATACGAGCGCCATCAGAGCCGCCGCCTTTTGCTACTGCGTCGCTTTCAACGATTGTGCGCCAAGGTGGGCCGCCATTACCTCTTTGGGCATAGGGTTGTCCGTGCGCTCCAATTCCCAAACCTAAATCGATAACTCTTTCGATCAGTTCTTCAGTAGCGCCGCTCATATGGCCTGCGGTCCAACGTAAGTCCGATAAGTCATAGATAGGGTCAAGCGCTTCCCAAACGTCCAAATGGGCATCAATTTCTTCTACTGAATGGAGGTGTTGATGGTAAGTCCATCCGCGCTCAGCCATACGTTCTTGCGCGTCGACTGCTGCCGCTCCCAAGGGTTTCTCATTAAACAATGATCGACCCACTGACCATTCGCCTACCCCTGAAATCTGGAGCATGTCTGAGCCAAAGTTATGGAAAGAATTGTCTAGACGGCCCTGCAACTGGTTTAGTTCCGCATCTTCATCCAGAGCCGGTAAATACAGTCGGGTTCTAAGGTTTAGCTGATTGTTGCGATCTAGATTAACAATGGGTTCATAACCTACCCGTTGATCTAGAAAACCAACCCCTGGAACCGTGCCTGACATATCCATAACGCTGGTCAAGCCAACTTTGTTAGCCCAAGCGATTACGTCCTGTAGCTGTCTGGTTCGGTCAGCGTCGGTAAGATCAACCGCGAATACCTCGTAGGCACGAGCGGTATCATCACGCTCAGCAATGGAGCCATCAGCAGCGACATTAACTCCCAGAGAAAGCATCAGTTCGCGGCCTGCGGTGTTTACCCGTCCGGGGCCAAATCCATGTTCAGATAGATAGACAGGATGATTAGGCGCTGCTTGATCAAGTTCCAGCATTGTCGGAAAACGACCTTCTGCCCACTGCCATCTTCTGATGCCGCCTACCGTACTAATTAGTTCTCCGGCCGGGACGGTTTCAGCTTTTGCTGCGATAGCCTGGGTTACTTCTGAAACTGAGAAAGTGGATTCTACTTCGCGCGTATCGTAACCGGGTCGGTTTTGAATGCGCACAAAATGGACGTGGTTATCGATTAGGCCGGGAATCACCGTGCGGCCGCTAAGATCAATTAGGTCGGTACAGTCTTGATTAGCGTAATCATCGTCATTCAATGCGGCAAAAACACCGTTTTTGATAAGCGCAGAAGACACTATGGTATTGCTTTCGTCCATCTTATGAATCTGGCCATTTACCAAAGCCAAATTACGTTGCCCTTGGCAGTATTCTGTTTTAACTACTGTATTTTCCGAGCTGCCACATCCAATAAGAAGCAGTGAAAAAACAATTGGAAAAACTGAGAATAGATTCGGATGATCTAAAAGTTTGCGATTAAGCATTTTACTGTCCCCCAAGAACTTGATGCTGTGCCTATTTACTCTTCGAGCGATTGCTCTTCTTCAACCTTTTCCTGTAGGCGGCTAAATAATGTTGAAGATCTATCTATAAATTCATCCACACTTATATCGCCCACCACCAACCTGGATGGTGGCTGTGTAATATTGACCATAGGCGGCGCAGACGGATCCGGCTCTTGCCGTCCGCCGATAGGAAATACAAAGGTTACAAGTATCACCAGGCCGGTAATACCAGCGGAGATGGCGGCTCTTCGTAAAGGTTTTAGTCTAGTGCTCATATCTAAACCAATAAATAACCAGCATATAAGTGCTATTGAAAAAAGCGCCGTATATCCGTACATGCTGAGAGTGAGAGATAGCGTGTTAAAGCTTGCCCACTCGATTACTCGATCAGTGATTAACAATAGGGAGCAAAGCGCACTAACAAGCGTTAGATGACCCCAAAAGGCCATTTCGTGCCGCAGTAGCCTTGCGATAACACCCCAGAGAGCTGACCAGAAGATAAGTGCCAATCCAAACAGCATGGCGCGCCCTATTCGGTCATCTCCTTCGATGGAGATATCCGGTGCGAACTGGCCACTTAGAAACGCAACTAATAGCGTAAGTGCCAATGCGATGCTGGCAACCAAAGGCTGCTGCATACGCTCAATTACGGGCTCGAATTGTGGAGTAGGCTCAGCTACCGCAACCGCCTCGCTATTCTTGTGAACAACAATGCTGCTGTGGCCCACTCGAATCGGCACATTAAATTGCAATTTTGAATCGTCGGAAAGCCACCGGCCTTTAAGTCGAGTGCCATTAAGGCTTTGCTTGTCTCGAATACATATAGAGCCGGATTCGTCTCGAAATAATTCCAGGTGTTCTGCGTCAATTAGGGGGTCGCGAATGATTACGTCGTTATTCCAACCGCGTCCAATGCGCACGATAGATTGGGTACAACGAACCACGAACGATCGGTGTTGGCCCTGCTCAAATACCTCTACGGCTATTTCAATGTTTGATTCAGCTGTTGTTTCCGCTCCTAGTTCCCCTGTTAATTCCGCTTCTAATTCCATTCTGCCACCCCCATAAACTTCTCGGCAAAGCTCAGAGCGATGTCCTCAGTCACGGCGGACAGGGTGAAATGTCCGACTAAGGCCTTGGTATCCTGCCCTTGGAACAGATAATAAAGAACGTCATAAAGCCCGGTAAATTCGTTATAGGCACGAAAGCAAAGTCCGGCTTGGCGAAAACCCTGATCTTCAGCCGAATCACCTATATCAACGTAATATTGCTGGCATTCAAAGTCAGTTACATAACGGTCGGGGGCGGCATTATCTGGACGAAATACCTGTTCGCCGACCGTGCTATGAAATTGTTTTGGCGTAAGACTATTGGTTTCGTAGTAGTAGAAAGAATAGTGCAGCTGCCCGGTGTTAAAGCGATTTTGAAGGTAGGTATGGTTGCCGTTGTTACAAAATAGTTCCAATACACGGATATCCTCAGCATCTGGTCTATTTTGGTTATCACTACCCCAACAGCTAACATCTCCGGCAATTTCTGCGATCACATGGGCATTCTCGCCAAGGGGCTGGTCTGGCCAATCAAAGCTTAGAAGTTCAGCGTAGTAATCTTGTTGGAAGGTTTGAATTTGACCGCCTAGATGGTTCATATAGTCCTCAGTGGACTCGGGCCGATCTTGATCATTAATTAATGCTATGACTTTTTCCGCAGGTACCAAAAAGCTCAGCTGACTTCCGGCGGTAGCTACATTTACTCCAACGATAGAACCCGAAACATCAACTGCCGGCCCACCGCTCATTCCAGAGTTGAGGGAACCGGAGAATAGGATTTTGGGGATATAGCTATTTTCGGCTATACCGTTATAGGCACCATCCACCACTAACATGCCGTAATCCAAGGGATTGCCCATGGCAAATATTCGGTCGCCTTTGCGGTAACTATTTGTACTAATTTGGAAGTGTTGATCTCCAACACCTTCTGCTTTCAGAAGGGCTACATCGTTAATTACGTCAAAATCCACCAGGCTTAACCTGCCGGTATCACCTTCTGAGTCTACAAATTCTAACCAGCGCTGGTCTGGTTCAAAAACGTATCCGGAGACCACATGGTAGTTAGTGATGATTAACCCCTCCGGGCTAACCTGAAAGCCTGACCCAAGGGCGCTCTTATTCCCGGTCTCATTCTCATTTACCACTATTTGATAAATGCTCTGCCTAAAAACATCCAGCGAGGAACGGTCTTCCTGGGCTAATCCAAGAAGCGGAATAAAAATCGAAAGCAATATGGGAATTAACTTATACAATGGGGAAACCATATTTGTTGTTCTAGTGAATTGGACATTGAAGCATAGAGCACAGTAGCTAAGTAGCCGTGTTCCCTACAATCAATCGCGTGGCATTCTAGAGGTAAAGAGTGGCTGAAATCATACTATTTAACAAACCTTATGGGGTGCTCTGTCAATTTACAGATCCCGAGGGTCGCCCTAACCTGTCTGATTATATAAAAACGCCTGACTTTTATGCGGCCGGGCGTTTAGATACTGACTCTGAAGGGCTGCTGGTATTAACTGACGACGGCAAACTTCAAGCCAGAATCACATCGCCAAAACATAAAATGACTAAAGTCTATTTAGCGCAGGTTGAGGGCGTTCCCAATGAATCTGATTTAGGTACATTACGCGAAGGGATTGAACTAAAAGATGGTCTTACCCGCCCTGCGGACTGTCGCCTAGTAGAAGAGCCAGAGTGGCTATGGGCGAGAAATCCGCCTATTAGGGATCGCAAAAACATTCCTACTAGTTGGATAGAGTTAAAGCTAAAAGAAGGTAAGAATAGGCAGGTACGGCGTATGACCGCGGCAGCTGGTTATCCAACACTACGCTTAGTACGGATTGCCATAGGCAATTGGAATTTAGCTGAACTGCCTACAGGAGAGCAAATTAGAACTATTACGGAAGATTAGTTGGCGGTGTTTCCTATGCCTAACAATTGATTACGAGCTTTTGATTCCGCGCCTCGTGGTGATACCCAAATACCTATAAGACGTCTGCCGAATTGAGGATCTCGCATTAGACCAAGGTAATCACCACCAGAATAAAAATGCGTCTGTCTATCTTGAGTGTATACCGCATTTATCACGGTGCCGTTTTCAACATCTGGAAAAAAGCTAAGTAAGCGCGAATGCCATTGCGCTAGACGCATTTCATCGTCTTCGAGGTTTACTCGAAGTTGTGAGATAAGCCGGTCGACGAATTCAGTACTACCATAATCTTTTAAAAATCCAATTCTCAGCGCGTAAGGCGGTTCACCTTCCACGAAGGGGTTCTGATCTGAATAAAAAGATAGTTCATAGGTATCCCAGAAGGCTACCCCATATATGGCCGTTCCGATTAAGTTGTTTTCGGTTAAGAGTTCGGCATCCATTTCCGGTCCCATTCCCATTCCCTGAGAATAGGATAAGCCGCAGAATAGAACTGCAATTGCTGGGATAAAATTGCGCATAGCGCGCAACAAAAGGGTCATTTATTTACCAATTCCATATCAATACATTGTTTCAATACTGAATGCCTCGGTCAGAAAAACTCTCTAACCCCTACAGAGAGTAATAAAACGCTTGTTCCATGCTAGTGGCAAGCAGACTAAATAAAGGTTAATCCCGGATAGGTATTAAAATTTTCACTTCCAACCCGGGGTTATTGTCATTTAGTTCTATTTGACCCGCGTGGAGATCAATAATGACTGCTACCAAAGTAAGTCCCAGCCCATTTCCAGCTGAGTTACGGCTCTGCTCTGCCCGATAGAATCTGGTGAAAATCTTATCCTTATCTTCCTCCGGAACCCACGAACCTTGATCCACAATAGAAATACTTAGCTTTTCCTTGGACGCGCTCAATTGGATATTGATTGAGCTTCCAGAGGGCGAAAATTTAATCGCATTGTCTAGTACATTGGCAAAAGCCTGAAACAGCAAATCACGGTCGCAATTCAGAACGGCTTTATCCAATTCTGAATGCAGAGCGATGCCCTTCTCTTCAGCTAGGGCGTCGTACAGTTCAATTACGTCTTCAAGCAAAGTCGCAACGGAATTTTCCGCAAACTCACTTACGAATTTGCCACTTTCTATATTTGCAATTCGCAGTAAGGCGCTAAAGGTTTGCAGTAGGTGATCGGCCTCTGAAGTTAGAAGCTGTGTGGTATCCAGCAACTCCTGATCGTTATCTTTTTCAGCCTTTGACTCCAATATTTCCAAATTGCTTCGCAAGCGACTGAGAGGGGTGCGCAGATCATGGGCAATATTGTCAGACACCCGCCGTACACCATCCATAAGGTTTTCTATCCGATCAAGCATATGGTTGAGTATGCCAGCCAGGTTGCTTAAATCATCCCAGTTGGTATCAACATCTATGCGGCGAGACAGGTCACCCGTGCTCACAATTTCTCGAGAAGTTTGCGCAATCCGATTGGTTAGGGCGACTACATAGTTACTAATTAAAAAACTTATCACAATAACCGTAACCATTAGACCGATTGTGATGGTTCCGAAGAACCTCATTTGCTGCCTGGTTCTCAGTGCCTCTCCTACATCCTGTGCAATTAGTAAATTGGATCCATCCTCGAAGGCCTTAATTTTCCCTGCGGCAATAGCAGTTGCACCATCAGGGAGAGGCGGTCCTCTAAGAATGTCTTCTGGAGTCACTTCAAATTGAATTAGCCCTTCAAAAAGCGTGGTTACCTCCTGTTTTGGAACTTCAATGTCGGCATAAAGCACAGTGTCGTACTGATCGTAATATACGTAAAACAAGCCGGCAGGAGATGTCTGCATGGTTTCTAACAGAGTCACTCTATCTGCTGGGTCAAATTCCGGAATATTCCATCCTTCAAAGGTGGAAATATTCGAATTTACGACAGACTCAATCTCCCGAATAAAGCTGTCTTCATTAAATTGATATAAGAAATAGGTGAGAACAAATACAGAAATACTAAGTAGTAGCGCAAAAAATAGCGCTAATTTGAAGCTGGAGCTTCTGGTATAGGCGCGGTCGGTATTAGCCGACGATATAGCCTGCTCCGCGAACCGTGTGTATGAGTGCTGTTTCGAAATCTTTGTCAATTTTTGAGCGTAGCCTACTTATGTGTACATCAATGACATTTGTTTGTGGATCGAAATAGTAGCTCCAGACATCCTCTAACAGCATGGTTCTGGTTACCACCTGCCCTTGATGTCGTACTAAGTATTTCAAAAGTTTGAACTCTCTGGGCTGTAGTTCGATTTTGACTCCACCACGCGTCACCTTACGCGAAAGCAGGTCCATTTCCAGATCTTCTAAACTTAGAGTGGTAATGGTCTGGATAGATTCCGAGTCACGCCTGCGATGAAGGGCTTCTAATCTGGCAAGTAATTCTGAAAAGGAAAATGGCTTGACTAGGTAATCGTCCCCACCCACTTTTAAACCTATAACCCGGTCATCAACTTCGCCCAGTGCACTAAGTATTAGCACGGGGACTTTATCGTTTGCTCCCCTAAGGGTCTTGATTATTGTGAGCCCATCCAATTTGGGCAGCATTCGATCAACCACAAGGACATCAAAGGATTCCGTAGTTGCGAGATATAGCCCCTCCTTGCCGTCCTGAGATATTTCTATCACATGACCTCGTTCTTTAAGCCCTTTGGCCACAAAATCGGCTAGCTTTTTATCGTCTTCTATTAGTAATACACGCATACTTAATGTTGTTTTTATATGATTGAATTAATGTCGCCTATCTAAACCTTTCGCGCAAGTTACGCTCAGTTCATTGTCACCATCTTAATCTACTTTATGAATCGTCTAATACTTTTTCCTCACGAATTGTCTTCTGACTCCACTGTCAGCTTGTCTGATCGACGAGCTGAACACATTAGGTCAACTTTAGATTGTGCAATAGGAAGCCATATTCGTTTTGGTTTGGTTAATGGAGCTGTTGGAACCGCCATTCTTAAACAAGACGACGGTACAGTTTTATCCTTGGAATTAGAGCTCAGTGATGAAGCTCCCTCCCCATTCATACCCTGCAGCCTTGTTTTAGCCCTGCCACGTCCAAAAATGGCTAGAAGGCTCATCCAGTCAATATGCACTTTAGGGGTTGAGGAGTTGCATTTAATTAAAAGCTATAAGGTTGATAAGAGTTTCTGGCAAAGCCATTACCTTAGCGAAGAGTCCCTGCAAGAACAGCTTATTTTGGGTATGGAGCAGTCTGGTTCGACATTGATGCCAAAAGTTATCAAGCACAATAAATTCCGTCCATTTGTAGAAGATATATTTCCGAATCTTTGTCTTGGTAAAACCTCATTAATCGCGCATCCTTATGCAAAGGAGCCATGCCCATTTAACTTAACGGGACAATCGGTCTTGGTTATTGGCCCTGAAGGCGGATTTACAGACTTTGAAGTAGGCCTATTAAGTGCAAACGGGGCTAAACCTGTAAGCATCGGCAAACGCATTTTAAGGGTAGAAACCGCAGTGCCAGCAATCTTAGGCAGACTGTATTGCTGAACAAAGTGAGTACTTTAGGATTGCGCCTTTTCGGAGTGCTCGCTAATGCCTGCAACCCGGGTTCCCGCGGCCATATCATGTAAACAGCGCTTGTCTGCGCGGAATATCAGCAAAACGTCTATCAAACCAATTAGTGCGATTCCTGGAATAGCACCGGCAAATTGAAAAGGTGCATACCTAATACCAATAATCTTTGCAAAGGCCGGTACCTTGTCCTGAGCATCGACTATGGCAATGCCCATCATCTTTTTACCTAGAGTTTGTCCGAAGTACCAAAGGTGGTATCCGTTAATTAGTACGTATAAAAATACACCTAATGCAGTGATTTGGAGAATGTCGCCAGTGGGAATTCCTGTCTCAACCACATCTTCCCAAATTAGCTCTGAGCCAATATTGAGCATAAACATTACCGGCATGCTGGCAAACATCAGAATAATTCCGTCCAAAATTTGCGCGAATAAACGGGAGAGCCGATTTGCATCAGGAAGGCCTGTTTTTGACTCGGGGTTTACAGGGGCATCTTCGGGCTGGGTGGATTGTTCTATATTTTCTTCATTCAAAACTGGTATTTCCTGAACTAGCTGAAATTTTTGGACGCCAGCATAGCTGAGATATCGTACTGGGAACAGCTTGAAACTGATTGATTAATCATCGGTCGGGATTACTCGGGTCGATACCCTCCGGCTACCGAATTGTCGGCGCTACACGCCTCGGTTAGAACCGGAGGATTACCTGCCAAAGGGATTACAGCGTCGCTGCGCTCCTCGTCGGTCGCCCTTCGGGCTCGCGTCGAACCGGAGGGTTCTTTCACCGCCCAAATCGATATTAATAAAAAACCCGGCACAAGACCGGGTTTTTTATTAATGGCGGTGAGGGAGGGATTCGAACCCTCGATAGGGATAAACCTATACACACTTTCCAGGCGTGCGCCTTCAGCCACTCGGCCACCTCACCAATACACTGCTATTCTCACATTGTCGAATGAATCGGAAATACTGAGAATAGGCTTAATTATTCGAGCTCTGCTATATTGATCTACACCTATCGTTATCCGATGATGACAGGGTAAAATTTGCAGGGCGTTTCGGGTGGCGAACTCTACACAATGCACTACTTATTGACAATGAAATAGGTTCAAAATGAGCGACAAAAGTCCTTCCTCCAAGGCCAAATTGCCAATCCATTTCTTTTGGGCAAATCGACTGCTTATGTTGGTCTTTTTCTCTCTTTATCTATTTGCTTCAATATTTCCCGGAGAACTCAAACTATCGCTCTTACTTGGCGTAGTTGGATATGGCTTATTGGCCTTTGTAATTAGCCTTACAGCCTTGTCTCAGAAACGAATTTCTAAAGCTTTGGTCTTGCTGGTTGACTCGGCTCTTCTCGGTTTTCTAGCTGCTTATAACGGTTTAGATGTATCTACGCTAGCCATCACTCTCGCAGTTTCTGTCGTTTGGATTGCCTGTGGAACTGTTATTCCCTTGATATACCCTTTGATATTGTTTCTTGCTGGTTTGGCGTTCTCTTACTACTACTCACAGCTAATAGACTTTTCCGTTTGGGGATTTGAGCAACAGATATCTATTGCCATCACACTGATGCTGGCCGTTTCAGGTCTATATCAGATGTATAGAGAACTCAATACTACAAAGTCACAGTTAGTTCGACTGCAAAAAAATCAGGCTGGGCTGAAACTAAAGAATTACCAAATAGCCAAATATCTGCCTGCACCACTTAGGGAGCGTATTTTTAGATCAAAAGAAGTCGCTGTCAGTACCTCTCGCAAAAAACTCACTGTATTTTTCTCGGATCTAGTTGGCTTTAGCCAGATGTCCGAGGAGATGGAACCAAATGAACTATCCCGCATATTGGATTCCTATCTGTCTGAAATGGCTGATATTGCAGATGAATATGGTGCAACCGTCGATAAGTTTATTGGAGACGGTATTATGATTTTCTTTGGAGATCCAAAAACAAAAGGGACAAAGGAGGACGCCGAAATCTGCGTGGCTATGGCTCTCGATATGTAACGCCGCATGAATTTGCTGCAGATTAAATGGCGACAAGAAGGCATAGATCGGAACTTACAGGTACGAATGGGAGTAAATACTGGCTTTTGTACCGTTGGAAATTTTGGCTCCAATGACCGCATGAATTACACCGCCGTTGGAACTGAAGTAAATCTAGCCAGCCGTCTCGAAACTGCCTGTACTCCGGGGGAGGTATTAATATCTAGCAGCACCTACATATTGATACAGGAAAAATATGTTTGTAAGGACAGTGGTGATGTCAAGGTTAAGGGCTTTGCTGAACCCGTACCCGTTTTTACCGCCTTGGGTACCCGTAAAGACCTAGATAAGGCAACCGATTATTTGAACTATTCATCCGCAGGCTTTTCTATAAATATCGATACAGACGCTATTCCAAACTACGATCGAAAAAAGGTATTAGAAGCTCTAAAACCGCAAACGATCTTGTGCAAAGGAATTTTAGAAAACAATAACTTCCATTACTGTCGTATCAATCTTCCTTTTGGTTCAACAAATTCTGTTGTTGATGTGCGGAAGGGACAAATATCTATACCGCCCCGGCGCAGGAATTTGGCGCAAACTGCCACCTCTTCTACCCCTTCGAGTGATTTGATGTCTTGGAATATAGATTCAACACAGGCTTCGTGGAAGCCGCTGTGCTCTGCGTAGCTCATGAGATATCCCAGAAGCGCGCGCTGATCCAATTTTGACCCATGATACTCAATAAGAATTGTCGCCCAATCTGGTTGCCCTGTAACCGGACAGAGGCTTCTAAACATATCGGTATGCAGAGATTCGTGCACTCTCTGGTTAGATTCTAATTCCAGATTAGATTTGCCATTCGTATTTATTTGATCAATCGACTGCCCGGGTGCGGATTTAATACCAAGCCGATTCTGAGCTTGTTTAGGCGAAAGCAGTTGAACTTTTAAACCTCCTTCAACAATGTTGCCAATCTGATCTGTAAGCACTGATTCAACATCTGCAGAGGACTCAAAGGTTCGGTAATAGCAGCTATTTAAAAACAGCTTTAAAGACTTGGACTCAACCAGATTCTTTGACTGGCAGTCAATTTCAATATTCAGCATGCCCGCATGCGCCATGCCTGATGGTCCAAACCATAGCAACTCATAGGCGGTCCAGCGATCTAGACCGCTAAAACTCTTTGGTTCAATCTCTTTGTATATTCGACCTTCAGATCTTGGCACTGCTGCCAAAATTTCAGGAGCAAAAGTTTTGGGCTGGTCTATCGACTTACCTAGAGGAATATCCATTTCGGCTTATATTTCCACTCTCATTTTCGCCTTCAATACCTCTCTAATTTTCAATTAGGCGCGCAGGTTTTTGCCGGTTTTTAGCAAGCGAAGCGCAATGGCGATTAAAACTATAGTAAAGGCCAAGATAGCTACCAAAGCAGCACCAACATTGATATCAGAGATACCAAGAAACCCATACCGAAAAGCATTAACCATATATAGAATCGGATTTGCTTTACTCACTAATTGCCAAAAATCAGGCAGCATACTAATGGAATAGAACACACCGCCTAAGTAGGTCAGTGGCGTCAATATGAATGTTGGAACAATGGATATATCGTCAAAGGTTGTTGCAAAAATTGCGTTTAATAAGCCCGCAACTGAAAAGAGCAATGAAGTAAGCAAAATAGTAACTATCACTACTACCGGGTGTTGGATCTGGAAGTCGGTAAAAAAGACTGAGGTAATAGTCACAAATAGACCAACTAAGAGCCCTCTTGCCATTCCACCAGATACAAAGCCGGCAAGAATTATGTAGTTGGGCGTGGGTGAGACCAATATTTCTTCAATGTGGCGTTGGAACTTATGTCCAAAGAAAGAAGACACCACATTGGAATAACTGTTGGTTATCACCGCCATCATAATTAAGCCAGGTGCCACAAAATCCGCGTAGTTGAAACCTTCCATCTGTCCGATTCGACTGCCGATTAAGGATCCAAATATCACAAAGTAAAGAACCATCGTAATTACTGGCGGCAATAGGGTTTGGGTCCAGATACGCAAAAACCGTCGAATTTCTCGAGTAGACATAGTAATTAGGGCAATGTATTGCTCTGTGAAATTCATGTCACCTGCTCCTCTTCGCTAGCCTTGCTTGCTTCCACCATGCTGACAAACATCTCTTCGAGACGATTTGACTTATTGCGCATACTGCAAACGTGCAGACCCTGAGCATCTAACAGTTTAAATAGGTCATTTAGGGGTTTCCCCTTTTCAACAACAACTTCTAGGCTGGATGTATCCGAAAGCCGCACAGCATAACTGTCTAAGGCTGGAGCACTGGTAAATTCCTCTTCAAAATCAATAATAAAGGTCTCTTTGTTAAGTTCACGCAAGAGGTTCTTCATCGAAGAGTTTCGGATAATCCTGCCCTGATCGATGATTGCCACATTACGACAGAGAGATTCTGCTTCTTCAAGGTAATGCGTAGTTAGAATTATGGTGGTGCCAGAGGCATTGATTTCCCTTAAAAAGGCCCACATAGAGCGACGTAGTTCAATATCTACACCAGCTGTGGGCTCGTCCAATATAAGTAGCCTTGGTTCGTGCACAAGTGCTCTAGCGATCATTAAACGACGTTTCATGCCACCAGAAAGTGTTCGGGAAGGTTGTCCGCGTTTTTCCCAAAGGCCCAGCTTCTTCAAGTATTTTTCAGCCCGCTCTTTTGCCAATGGCAAGGGCATACCGTAATAACCGCCCTGGGTGACCACTATGTCAAAGACTTTTTCCCAGTTATTAAAGTTAAATTCTTGGGGGACAATCCCAATATTTTGTTTGGCCTTGGCAAAATTTTCGTCGATATCAGTATCAAATATCTTCACTGCTCCCGAAGACTTCAATGCTAAGGAGCAGAGAATACTAATTGTTGTTGATTTGCCGGCACCATTAGGGCCCAACAGAGCAAAGAAGTCGCCCTGCTCTACTCTTAGATCGATACCCTTTAAGGCTTCAAAACCATTGTTGTAGGTTTTATTAAGATTGGAAATGCTTAGTGCTGCGGTCATAAAGCTCTACTGCAAAAAATTTCGCCGCAATTGTAACCTGTGCAGAGCCTGATACTAAGGGACATTTATTTAAAACCCCTACGACTTGATTGTCCCTACAACATAATTTTTAACGCGATATAGGGCGCCAGATTAAATACAAGAGTGGCGATTTTGTAACAGGCCAAATACCAAAAATAGAGTTTTGGCAGCTCCGCTTCGTCGAGATCAAACATTTTTGAGTCGATCGATACTATGGAGCTCCGAAAAGCCATCACTGCCACAGTTGAGAAAATCAGCACACCAATATTGATAACCGAGCACCATCCTAAAAAAGCAGTGAGCATCTCTAAGCTAATCATATCTATCTCCTCCGGCTTGAGCGGTGTGTTAATTGCGAATATATTTTTAGTCTGTGAACACGGGTTCTAATCCGAGGCTCCAAAGTATCAAACTGCCTCCCATAACCGTAATAACAATTACTAAAGCGACGCCAACGACCGCGCTGGCGTAGAAAAAACCGCGTTCTACAGGTACATTCATTGCTATTGGTATACCGATATACAACAGATAAACAGAATAGCTAACCGCCGCAATAGCTACCAATAAATCGATTGAGAAGTTTGGGTAAAAGCCAATAAGCCCCGCCAGTAGTATCGGCGTTGCGGTAAAACCAATAAGAACCATGCCCTTTGTAGCTGTTGATTCAGCGCCATAAGTAGTGGACATCCAGTGAATAAAATAACCTATAACCCAGATGGCCAATATTTGGGTTATATAAAAACATATAGCTATCACCATGGCGCTATCTTCAGTAAGGCGAATCGGGTCACTGTCTCCTATGGTCCAGCCGGTTTGGCTAGTGCCAAAGTACCAGGCAACAGCTGGCAGTAAACTTAGTACCACCGGATAAAACATGTAGAAGCGTAGCTGGGTTGGGCTTAGCTCGGCGATTCCCTGCCAGGTTCTTTTTGGCCAGAAGAATAGTCCGATAATTTTCAACAACATGTATACAGCCCCAAACAGAATAGATTCTTAGATCTTGCAAGGTAAGCTAGTGCGACAGAGGAATCCAGCGAGATATTGAGCGATCTTAGTGCCTATTGATGCGCATCAAATTTAGTACTTAATTAGATAGAGAAACCTGGGCTCGTAGTTGCTCTATATCCAAAATTTCGATTTCTTTGTTGTCCACCAGAATAACTTCGGCCTTTTGAAGCCGGCTTAGAATGCGGCTTACTGTTTCGACGGTTAATCCCAAATAATTACCTATATCTCCTCGGGACATTGGTAACCTGAACCTCAGCCCGGATTGATTTCGAGCGGCAAATCGCGTGGAAATACTCAAAAACAAAGCCACCATACGTTCTTCTGCCGAGTTTTTACTTAGCAGCGTAATAAGTTCTTGATCGGAAGTAATCTCGGAACTCATAAGCTGGAAGAAATGCCTCTGCAAAGAAGGTATTTTGATGCTCAGTTCTTGCAGTCGATCAAAGGGGATCTCACATATTGCTCCTGACTCCAAGGCTACCGCGGTATTTGTATGCTTATTTTTGGCAATGCCATCCATACCAAATATTTCACCGGGAAAGTAGAAGCCGGTAACCTGCTCTTTTCCATCAGTAGTATTCCTATAGGTCTTAAAACAACCAACTCAACCAGCGAGCCAAAACTAATAGCCAGAATAATTAGGGGCACCATCAACCAAATATTCTTTTCAATTGCCTCGTGGTTCATAGTGAGGCTCCTTCTGCATCAGCAATTGCGGCCGTTATAGGTGGAGCGGTTTTTTCATCGGCTATTTTCTTGGCATAGATCGTCCGCCAAACGTTGTAAGCCATGACCAGCATTCCGGAGAAAAATATAAATCCGCCAATAAATCTGACTAAGTAGCCGGGGTAGCTCGCCTCTACACTTTGCGCAAAGGTATAGGTCAGAGTGCCGTCGGTATTGTAGGCGCGCCACATAAGACCCTGCATAAGCCCGTTTACCCACATTGACGCAATATAGAGCACCGTTCCTACAGTCGAGAGCCAAAAATGTAGAGTGATAAGCCCCTTGCTGTATATGCCATCTTTGCCAAATACCTGAGGAATCAAGTGATACATGGTTCCTATTGAGGTCATTGCGACCCAGCCAAGCGCACCGGAATGTACGTGCCCAATAGTCCAGTCGGTCTAGTGAGATAAGGAGTTAACCGTTTTAATCGACATCATAGGACCCTCAAATGTCGACATGCCGTAGAAGCTCAAAGATACAATCAGGAATCGCAAAATGGGATCTGTGCGTAACTTATCCCAGGCTCCTGAAAGGGTCATGATGCCGTTAATCATTCCTCCCCAGCTAGGTGCTAGGAGGATAAGTGACATAACCATACCCAGGCTTTGCGCCCAGTCCGGCAATGCTGTGTAGTGAAGGTGGTGCGGTCCAGCCCAAATATAAATTGCTACAAGCGACCAAAAGTGCACGATAGACAGTCTATAGCTGTAAACGGGCTGTTCTGCTTGTTTCGGAACAAAGTAGTACATCATGCCAAGGAAGCCAGCTGTTAAGAAAAATCCAACTGCGTTGTGCCCATACCACCATTGCACCATCGCATCTGTGGTGCCTGCATATGCAGAATAGGATTTGAAAAAGCTAACGGGCATTGCTGCACTATTTATTACATGTAGAACTGCGACCGCCAGGATAAAGGCCGCAAAAAACTAGTTGGCAACATATATGTGACTAGTCTTTCGCTTGGCTAGAGTACCTAAAAAAACGATAGCGTAAGAAATCCAAACGAGAGCAATAAGAATATCTATTGGCCATTCTAATTCTGCATATTCTTTGCTGCTGGTATATCCCAAAGGCAGGGTGATGGCGGCGGCCAAGATAACTGCTTGCCATCCCCAGAACGTGAATTTCACGAGCGCAGGTGCAAACAGAGTTGTTTGGCAGGTGCGCTGAACAACATAGTAAGAACTGGCAAATAGCGCACAGCCACCAAAAGCAAAAATTACCGAGTTGGTATGTAAGGGTCGTAATCGACCAAAATAAGTCCAGGGCAGACCCAGATTCAATTCAGGCCAGACCAGTTGCGAGGCGAGGATAAAGCCGATTAGCATACCGACGATTCCCCAAACAACCGTCATAATGGCAAATTGCCTTACGACCTGATAATTGTATGGCGTAGAGGGATATTGCAATTTGTTCTTATTCATTCAGCGACGTTCCAGTGGCAGATATTCGGCATTAATTGATGTGGTGCTGCAACTCGCTATTTTAAGTATTCAAAATGTGACAACCATGACCCAGATCAATGCGGCTTCATAAGCCCAGTACTATTCGTCGTTTAAGTAATAAAACTGCAAAAAAAACGCCGCAATATGCGGCGTTCTGGTGCCTTTAAAAGTCCCTTTTAGTTGTTACGTATGGATTCAATCCTGTCCATCACACTATCCATGCGTCGGACTGCAGCACGATAAGGTTCAGGGCTAGCCATATCGAGACCAGCATTCTTCAATAGCGTATAGGGGTAGTCTGAGCCCCCCGCTCTAAGCATATCTATAAAGGCTTGCTGTACTTCTTCATCTCCCGCTAACAGCCCTTCTGCGAACCATGCGGCACCGGCAATTGAGGTTGAGTACTGATACACATAAAAGTCGTAGTAAAAATGGGGGATATACGCCCATTCCGCAGCATAGGTATCGTCAATTTCTAATACACCCTGATCATGGCCGTGATAGCGCTTTAGCAGATCACCATATATCTCGTTCATGCGCTCACCTGATAGCGGTTCACTAGCCTCTACCGCTTTGTGGATTGAATGCTCAAATTCAGAAAACATGGTTTGGCGATAGAAGGACCCTCGCATTGATTCAAGGGAGTAGCCTAGATAGAAAAGCTTTTCCTCGTCGGATTCAGCGTTTTCAATCATATATTCTTCTAACAGGATCTCATTAATTTGCGAGGCGATCTCAGCGATAAAGGTTGAGTAGTCTGATTTTTCAAACGGCTGTGATTCGGTGGTTAACAAAGTATGTACCGCATGTCCCAATTCGTGGGCGTACGTAGACATCGAATTGAAATCATCGTTGTGATTTAACAGCACATAGGGATGTACGTCATAGCCAGACCCGTTCATATAAGCGCCAGAACGCTTTCCAGGTTGAGGATATACATGCAGCCAATCAGAGTTGGCGACTGCTTCCATCGGCCCTAAATACTCGTCTCCCAGCGGCGTTAGGGCTGCCAAGGTTATGTCTCGCGAGCTAGTGATATCAAAGACTAGATCCAACTCTACCAATGGCGGGTATATATCGTAGTAATGCATCTGATCTACACCCAGCATCTCTCCTCGTAGACTGAAGTAACGGTGTAAAGTTGGTAGCGCTGCATTCACCTCTTCAACAAGAGTGTCATAGACCTGTGTAGGGATATTTTCTTCAGCCAGTTGCATTTGCAGTACGTTGTCGTAGTTGCGTACTTTGGCAGTCAATACGTTGGCGTTTACTTCTGTCGCTAAAATTAAACCAATACTGTCCAGATACTCTTGCCACATACTCCAGAACGTATCAAAAACCATAATTCGGTCTTCTCGATTTGGCGCAGCTCTATGTTTGGAGTATCCAGCTTGATTCAAGAACACCTGCTCTCCAGTTGAAAGCTCAACTGTTGGCCAAGGCACGTCGGCGTTAACCAAGAGCTCATAGATATCGTTCGGGCTACTTAATACTAGCCCTACCGCGGCTAGAACGCCTTCAGCTTCATCTCCGAGCGTATGTTCCGCATTGGCAAGTATGTCTCTAAGGTAAAAGTCGAAGTTGTCCAATCGACTCTCTTCGCCCATATAGTTAGTTATGCTGTCTTCGCCGATTGCCAGGATCTCCGGTGCAATCCAAGAGGTTGCTTGCGAGAACTCGGAAAACATTGCTCTACTTTGGCTTAATCGCTCCTGACTCTCAGATATTCTTTGGTCCTCATCACTTTTTAGCGAGGTGTATATATAGACCCGAATAGCTTCCTTTTGAACATTTGAAATCCCTTCGAGGGCAGTAGCTAAAGAAGCGGCACTGATTCCCAAGCTACCTTGATACTTTGGCAGCAATGCGATTTCTTCTAATACAGTTTCATAAGCTTTGGTCCAATCTTCCGGAGAAGCGTAAAGGTCCGTTAGGTCCCAAGGTTGCTGCGGCCGTTCAACCTCGGTGCTAGTCATTGGTTGCTCAGCAGTAGAGCCGCAACCAACTGAAATTAGGGCGATACTTAGTAGTAAGAGGCTAAGAGAGAGAGGTTTAATAGTAAATTTACGCATGATTTGCACTTGTTAGAATTTATTGTAGGCAAACAATAGTGAACCAAGGCGACCAAAACAAGCTGTGCTGTGCCAATATAATGGAGAAGTCACACAATTCTTTTACATCCTAGGAGCCCCTAGTTGAATCCAGAGATGAATCCAGAGCTGAAACCAGAGTTGAATGCCGAGCAGGCCCAAGACATTGATTTGCATGTTTTTCGCTATGCCGAGATTGGCGCCGAGCTAACGGATTCCCTATTAGACTGCCTTTCTTCCGGTGAGCATCAAAAGCACTCGGAGTTATCGCCTCAGCGCGGCAGGCAATATTTATTGGAGCGCGGCTTACTTAGAAAAGTATTGGCGAGCAAGCTAAATACTTCAGCAAGAAGTCTGGAATTTAGCAGAACATCTGCTGGAAAGCCTTACCTTGCACTCTCTGATTCAAAGGACCCTCAAGTATTGTTTAACCTCAGTCACTGCGATGAACTTTTCGTATGCGCAATCAGTACCTGCGGGGACATTGGTGTAGATATTGAATCGAGCCGGCGTTCGAATCAATTTGAAAAAATTGCAGCGCACTATTTTTCCGAGCAGGAAAAAATCTTTCTAGAAGAGCAAGCAGATCATTTTGACCAGCGTTTTACCCAGCTATGGACCCTCAAAGAAGCAATCGGAAAAATGCGCGGCACAGGTGTAAATAAAACATTTTTGAAAAATGCCACAGAAATACGCCAAGGCAGAATTGAACCTAATAATGCCTGGTTAGGAGAACCCGTGGTAAGTGGAAGTTTTAAGTCTGATAACCACTTTCTGTCTTTTGCTGTTGTTGGTGATTCTACGCCGGCATGCAAAGTTCATTCAGCGGGTTGGTCTGCGCTTTAACCCTCCCAGTTGCGATTAGCGGTCACCCTGTTTTCTATAGGAAGTAAAAAGCGGCCCTTGAGCACTCTCATACAAATAACGAAAGCTATCTAGAGCACGAATCTGGTATTCAAATGTGTATTCCTGACCTTGATCCACTGCGGTGCTGATTACCCAAGCCCCGTCACACTGCCAACCACCAATTTGACGGCCGACTTCAGAGCCGCCTTCATCAAAAAAAAGAATGCTAAACACGCCTTCTGCGCCGTAGTCTGCTTCCCATCGGCTGTACTGACCATCTTCATAGGTGTATTCGCCCACCCATGTGCCTAGCAAAAGGTCACAATCAAATAGCGCTTGAGCAGACAGATTAGAAAAAGGCGCTAATAGCGTAAAAAGGGCAGTGATAAATAGGGTCTGTGGCATTGGAAATTCTTATTGAGAAGATTTGTCGAGTTTATAGCTTATTGGCTAGCCAAGCGCCCTCAGCGTATATATTTCTTAACACTAGCTCTTTGTATAAAAGGTTCAGCGAAAATAGATCTAGTGCTATTCTCCATACCCTCCCTGATTACATAATTAGGGATATATTCAATTATTTGGGGGATAAAAGTGAATACAAAAACCATATTTTGCGGTGTCCTATTGTCAGCTGTACTGGGCGCGTCAGTATCGTCTAGCGCATATGAGTCATTTCAAGGACCTACCGAGTTAATTCAATACGATCCGGCAAAAGCTTTTGAGAGCTACACGCTCTTTAGTCCATTTCGAGGCCAAAACACCTACCTCATTGATATGCATGGTGAGGTAGTGCATATGTGGGCTTACCCCGAAGGAGTATCTGTTCCTACAAGAGAGGTTGTAGAAAAACATGCTCGTCTTTTGGAAGACGGATCCTTATTACGTGGCATAAATGATCGTAGTGGAGACGGAAATAACGTTATCTACCAAAAAGTTAACTGGGATGGCGAAGTGATTTGGGAATACGACGAAGATCGTCCCGGTTACGGCCCTCATCACGATTACCGCATGATTTGGAATCCAAAACTGCAGGAACATACCCTTCTCTATGCATCGACTCGCGCGGTTACTCATGAGGACGGCTTGGCAATGGGTCTGGATCCTGAATTACATGATAACTACGCAACTCGCCCTGATGGATTAGTTGAAGTAGATATGGACGGCAATGTGGTTTGGGAATGGAATATTTCTGATCACCTGATACAAAATGTAAATCCCGACGCACTGAACTACGGCGTGGTTTCTGAAAATCTCGGTAAATTCGACCCCAACTACGGTGCAGGAGTCAGCGGTGACTGGATTCATATTAACGCTATTGATTACAACGAAGATTTGGGTCAAATAGCGATCAGCAGTTCATCAGTGAGCGAAATTCATATAATCGACCATGACGGTACCTTCATAGCCGGGGATCCTGAGGCAAGCATTGAACTCGCCGCAAGTGATGCTGGTGACTTTGTTTATCGTTGGGGTAATCCCTGTGTATCTGATACAGGTGACTGTCCTGCCATGTTGATGGACGGCTTAGTTTCCTACAACGGACACGCACAGCTTTTCTTTATGCACGATGTGCAATGGATACGTGACAAAGAATTTGCTTCGCCGAGCGCCAGTAATCTTCCGGGCGCAGGTAACCTTATGGTATTTAACAATGGTTCGCGACAACCAGGCGCTACTTTCTCCTCTGTCCTAGAATTTAATCCTTATGCTGGAGATATGATCTATGGCGAATATGTAGGCCAAATGGAAGCGGGATACCAAGAACCTGCCGGTGGCATGGGTGGCGAGGGCGGTAACGCCTCAAATGTTTCTTCGCAAATTGTATGGGAATACAAAAGCACAATGACTACTTCCTTCTACAGTAGCTATATTTCCGGCGCGCAAAGACTTGCTAACGGCAATACCTTTATCAACTCGGGTGCCAATGGCCATTTCTTTGAGGTGACATCCGAGGGTGAAGTTGTATGGGAATACATAAGCCCCGTTGGTGATCGCACGGGAGACGACTACGGCATATACACCATTATGACCGATGACGCCGGGCGGCAATTCAATTCTGTTTTCCGCGCAGCTCGCTATGCGCCTGACTATCCAGGTCTGTCGGGTAAAGACTTAGTTCCAATGGGACAAATAACTGAAGTACATACTTCAGAGGCGTCGCGTCCTGATCGTTAATGGCGGACAGGCTGGATATTAAAAAGCCCGCAATAGCGGGCTTTTTTTATGGGTTGTTTAATGTGTCGAAAATCTCTGGAATCATAGGTCTGGCCCCTACCCTATTCGCAAAAAATGTAGGTGCGCCAGCCTGGGGAGATATTAGTCTATAAGTCCAATTATCCTGATTAATATCTATAATTTGATAGTGGTATAAAACCGAACCACCCCAGCGTGTAGCTAAGCCGGTGGTAAGTATTCCGTTTTCACAGAGCCAATAGCCTTCATGTCGATCCGTTTCTTCTGAATCTAGAAACTCAAAGTCGATAATTACCGAACCATCTTCATCGTAGGCCCCATCAAATTGATAGCTACCAACTAACCAGCTAGTTCCTTTATCTTCATAAACACCACTCCAATCGCCTAGTATTAGGTCACAGCGGTAGCCAGTTAGCTCTTGTGCAAGCGCAGAGTTTAAGACAGGGCTCATACAAGCCAAGAGGAAAATTGCGGTAATGTTGTTATATTTCTTCATCTCTGTTCAGGCTAGTTCTGGCTAGTCTTTATGTCAATTGTAAAATGGTCCAATAACCGCGATGATTACGCAAAACACAGTCCCTTATTTTTTTGATGGGATAAAAAGGACTGATTAGAAATTTTCATGGAGGCAACACAGATGTCCCAAAAGGGCAAAACCACTACAGATGCTAGTGAAGCTAGCGGCAAGGATTCAAAAAAATACGGACTAGCGACTGAAGAAAGCATCGCTTTTTTAATGAAAGGGCTATCGCGAGAATTTGCTAAAGCGTTGGAGAGAAGACTTTCCGCTCACAATATTAATATTGGCATGTGGGACCCACTCCGCTTTCTATGGAAAGAGGATGGTCAGTTCCAGCACGAACTACAAAAGAAGGTGGGCGTTGCCCAACCTACCCTTGTAACTGCGCTCGATCGTCTTGAAAAACGTGGTTTTATTACACGCCGACGTAGTGAAAAAGATAAACGTCATGTAACTATATTTCTAACCGCCGCCGGTAAAAGTCTTGAGAAAGAAATTCTTCATTATGCGGATGAAATTCAGGATATCGCTGAGCAAAATATGACAGCAAATGAACACTCAACATTGTTGAAACTATTTCAAAAACTACATGAGTCCCTTGAAGAGGATTCAAACCAAAAGGGATAGAGGCCTTTTTAGCTTCTCATTTTCGCCATTCCCCAAAGGTTTAGGGTTCTTGGTTCGTGCTTCCACTTTCCGGTCTTAGAATAGGGCTCAACCTGCTCGAGCTCAGCTGAGAGCTCAACCCAATTGCCGTCGGGGTCGTGCACAAAAATAAATAGATTATTCCCCGCACCGTGACGGCCAGGACCCCATTCAATAGGGATATCGAGTGCTGTCGCCCGATCTGCCCAGTCACGTATATCATTCCAGTGTCTAACTTCGTAGCAATGATGATCTAGTCGTTTTCCCGGTGCTCGAAACACTGCAAAACTATGATGCTCCCGGTCAGTTCTCATAAAACATGCGGTCAGATCACCCTCATCGTCGTACACCATGTCGGAAGCAACGGCGCCAAGTACTTCTGTGTAGAAAGCCACCATTGGCGTCAGTTCGTCGCTTGCAACAACCATGTGCTGAAGCCTCGCGGACATAAACTGATTACCAGGAACCACAGAGATTTCTGAAACCGCAACGCCAAAAACCAGGGTATTGCCATCGGGATCATCAATAGCGAAGGCCTTATCATCGAAAATTGGACTAGGAGATATCTGAGGTATGTAGTTCGCTTGCTTCAGACGCTGACGGAGGGCCTCTAGGGCTTCATAATCTGAAAAGCTATAAGCTACAAAGACTAGGCCTTTGTTTTCCCCTTTTGCAACCAGGAGCTTTCTGCCGGGTGCTTCGCATAGCCAAATACCACCTTCCGATTTTGTCACCTGGTAATCCATTATGCGAGCGTAAAAATCTGCCATAGCGTCCGGATCTTGGCTGCTAAGCATTAGGTGATCTAATTTTGCATTCTGCTTTGGATCGTCAAGCATTTAATTCCCCAATAATTGTCTAATCCTTATTCACTGACTACAAGAATGATTATGCCATTCGCTAGTTCGATACAAACTTATACAAGTATTTAATAAATCTACACTTTAAACATATATTCTATCGAGAGCTATAGGTTATAGTTTTAGTATAACTAATTAATAAAAAAGACTGATTCCATAGAGTGAGAATATTCGGCCGAGGCGAAGATAAATCGGAATATGAAGTATTGATCATAGGCGCTGGTCCTGTGGGACTGACTATGGCAAACCTTCTTGGGTGCTATGGCGTATCAACTCTTTTGATAGAAAAGAATGCATCTACCGTCTCTGAACCCAGAGCCGTATCTATAGATGATGAGTCTCTGCGCACTATGCAAGCTGCTGGTTTGGGACAAGAGATTATTAAAGACCTTATGATGGATTACGGGTCTGACTATATATCTACCAAAGGTACCGTCTTCGCTTCAGTTAGACCGGAAACACGCGAATTTGGATATCCCCGCCGCAATGGATTTCACCAGCCTATTTTAGAAGCGACGCTACGAAAAGGGTTAGGTCGATTTAAGCATGTAAGGGTCTTATTTGAGCATGAACTTGAAAACCTTGCTCAAAGTGAAAGCGGAGTTAAGGCCACTATTATTGATAGTTCGGGCAAGTCCAGAGAAGTTTTAGCTCAGTACGCCGCAGCCTGCGACGGAGCGTCTAGCCCTATAAGGGAAAAGGTCTTGGGAATCGATCTTGATGGATCAACCTACGATCAGAAGTGGATTATTATTGATCTGTCAGAAACTAAAAATAGCTACCACCACACTCAGGTGTATTGCGACCCGTATCGTCCGGCAATTTCATTACCCGGCCCAGGAGGTACTCGCCGTTTCGAATTTATGATGCGACCGGGAGAAAGCGATGAACAAGCGTTAGACCCGAATCGGGTTAGCCAGATGATTCAGCGGATTGGTCCAGACGCAGAATCAGAACGTTTGCGTACGACGGTATATGGGTTCCACGCCCGTATCGCGAAAAATTGGCAGGTTGGCCGTATTTCTCTGCACGGAGACGCTGCACATCTCAGCCCTCCCTTCGCCGGACAAGGAATGAATAGTGGTATTAGGGACGCCTTTAATTACGCTTGGAAGCTATCCTTGGTAGTTAAAGGGCAATTGCCTGCCTCTATTCTGTCCAGCTATGAAGCAGAGCGTAAGCCCCATGCAGAACAACTAATTAATATGGCTATTCGTCTCGGTCGTGTGATGATGCCCAGGAACAAAGCACAGGCAGTATTGACCTGCTTGGCCTTTCGCTTAATGAGTTTGTACTCTCCTGCGAAAGACTATTTTATTCAGATGAAATACAAACCAAAACCTCGGTTTGAAAAAGGTTTTTTTCTGCCGGACAGCAAATCTAAATCCACAACTCTTGTTGGCAGAATGTTTCCTCAGCCGGAGTTGGAAATGTCCGATGGCTCTAGCTGTTTACTCGATAATCTATTGGGTAATGATTTTGCGCTTCTCTATCTACCTGCATCGGGCTCAACGCCCATTTCACCAGTATTTCTAAAATCAAAGTCTATTAATATTCGTCAGATTTGCATTGTTCCTCAGGAAAGCGCACTTCCGGAATCTACAAGAATTAAGTGTCTTAGGGATCATAAGGGCCAACTTAGTCAGATATTCGATCATTATATGGATCAGGTAATATTGATACGGCCGGATCGCTATGTCGCTCTGGCGATGCCACAACATACGGACATTGGCGAGCAGATAGAATCTCTATTTTCAGAGCAGACCAATCAATCCTAAGACTCGATTGAGTCGTTAAAACCGTTGGAGAGAATGGAGCGGGAAACCGGGTTCGAACCGGCGACCTCAACCTTGGCAAGGTTGCGCTCTACCAGCTGAGCTATTCCCGCGATCTGGTAAAAGGCGTCAATACTCTGTTGACGCGCTTCATGATAATCGAAAAATGCGACTACCATTTATGTATGGCGTCCCCAAGGGGATTCGAACCCCTGTTACCGCCGTGAAAGGGCGGTGTCCTAGGCCTCTAGACGATGGGGACGTCGATGTCTGTGGCCTAGCAAATGAGGCGCGAATTCTAGGGACGCGCCAGACATGTGTCAAGACGGTTTAGTGCCTTATTCTGAGTCTTTTTTATGACTGATAGATGCGGAGTTAATACAGTACCTTTGTCCGGTCGGTTCAGGTCCATCCGGGAACACATGCCCGAGGTGACATTGGCAGTTTGAGCAGACCACTTCTGTGCGATGCATGCCGTGACTAGTATCTTTATTTTCGTCAATCTTGCCCTCCTCAGCAGGTGCGTAAAAGCTAGGCCAGCCGCAGCCTGCATCAAATTTTGCATCTGTTGCAAAGAGTGTTTCGCCACAACCCTTGCATAGGTATTTTCCAGATTCCCAGTGATCCCAGTACTCTCCGGTGAACGCGCGTTCAGTGCCCTTCTCTCGGCAAATGCGAAATTCTTCCTCGCTAAGTTGCGCTTTCCAGTCTTCATCAGTTTTCATATATTTATCCGTCCTGAGAGCTATCGATCAAAGTTTTGACAAAGGGAAGTGTAATTAATTTCTTTTGCTCCAAAGATAATCGGTCCAGTTTGTCCAAAATTCCAATGAGGCTCGTCATATCTCTTCTTTGTCTGTCTATCAAATAACGTGCAACACCGTCCGAAAGATTGAACCCTCGACCAGTAGCACGTTGTTGTAGCGCAACCACCTTATCCTCGTCTGTTAGCTCTTCAAGTGCCCAGGTTTCTCCAGACAGGAGACGGGAACGTAAATCGGCTAAAGTAATCGGTAATTCAGAGGGAGAGCTGTGGCTACCAAAAACCATCGGGCAACCCTGCTCTCTCAATTCATTGTAGAGATGGAATACTTCATTTTGCCAAAGGTCAGATTTAGCAATCGAATCTATATCGTCCAAGCACAAAAAATCTAATGACCCCAGGTGTTTCAACATTTCTGCGGGCGCTTCTAGCATTTCTTGTAACGGAATATATTGAGCCTTTTCACCTCTAGCTTCCGCGCGTTTAGTTAATGCGATCAGTAGGTGAGAGATGCCTGAATGGGACGGTCCGTATAGATAGAGAATATCTGGTTGATTAGATTTTAAATATTCTAGTACAGAAGCGTTCGCGCTAGTTCCCGCGTAATAATTATCCAGCTGGGCTTCGTCTGTTAGCCAGACGCGCAGTGGAATTTGTTCACTCACTCCAGACACTTAGATTACTCGGATTCTTGTAGCGGGAAATAAAGAGGTTGACGATATTGGTAGCGAATTCTTGTGCTTTGCGAAAGGTCTGATAAATCAGGCGTCATTTCCACTAAAAGGCCACTAGCATTTAGACTAGATCGCAACAGTTCTAATCCCGATTGGAACTCTAGTTGAAATACGAAACTCCCGGTACTGAGCCTAAGAAGCTTCGCGTTCTCAATTTGCTCTAAAGACCTTAGATAGTCTCGGATTTCATTAAAGGCAGCAAAGCCTGGCGTACCGGAGACTTCCAGCAACACTCGGGTATCAGCAACACCGCTAGCAACAAAAGCAGTAGTTAAACTTAATTCGTCGATATATTCGTCTAGCGCAGCCGTTAGAGCCTGAGTGAAATTTTGCCCTTCAATTTGGCCGGTGTACCCATCTGTATCGGCAACAAGATTTAAGTCACCATAGTGTTGAGAACCCGCCTCAGAATCCGTATCGGCTCCCAAACGTATTACCGCAATGCTATCTATGGGTAATAAAGCAAAGGTCGCATCTAGAGCAATTCGATCTAGATCCCATACAGCATCGCTGGAAACAGAGAGGTTTTGCAAGGTACTAGCATCCAGAAGAGTTAGGTTCAGCCCCCTATCAAATGCGGCCCGTTTTAGTACTGCATAGGCGGCAGGATGAGTTTCTTCAGTTAATAACTGTGGCTGACCACCCAGCTCAATAGCAACTAATAGAAGAATCTGTGGACGGGTTGCAGGCCAGACGGGAATTTCAAACTCGCGGATAAGCTGATCGACACCACTGTTGAGAAATCGCATATATAGCGCATCAGTATTTCGAATGGTCAGATTGTCTTCTGTAGGAATCGACATAGTTTGGATTGCAAACTCCGAAACCAAAAGACCTGCATCAGCGAGGCCGGATTCAAGTTCAGGGAAACCTGATGTATTTGAATAGCCAGATATTTTATTCAGCACGCTAGCCAAGCCTGCCTGTATAGCGATTTCCTGGTCAGCTGCCAATCGGCTTTGAATAGGTATTCTAGCCTCGTAGAGATGATCAATACGCTGCTCTGCCTGGCAAATCCAAGCGCTAAGGCAGAAGCATGCCGCTATTAATCTAGGTAACAGTCTAGGTAGCAGTTTAGCTATCGGAATGGCTATTAGATTGGCTCTTAGGTTAGCTATAAGAGCCGAGCGCATTTGTCTCAAGTGGGAACTCACAATCAAAGTTTCTTTCGCCGCAAAATTTTACACCAATGCCCACTCTTTCGAACTATATAAATCCATCCAGTTGCGAACAATTTACCTAGAGCGGACTTATATTCTTAAGGTAGAATGCGCGTCCGATCCAAAAAGATTAGCCATGAATTCCGAAAAATCTTCTCTGACCTATCGAGATGCTGGTGTTGATATTGACGCCGGCGATGCACTTGTACAGCGTATAAAGTCCGTTGCTAAGCGCACGCGACGCCCCGAAGTCATGGGCAGCCTGGGTGGCTTTGGCGCCCTGTGCGAGCTGCCAACCAAGTATGAAACCCCAGTATTGGTGTCGGGCACAGATGGTGTCGGTACCAAGTTGAAATTGGCGGTCGAGTACGGGATACACAGCAGCATTGGTATTGATTTAGTGGCCATGTGCGTCAATGACCTAATTGTTACCGGTGCAGAGCCCCTGTTCTTTCTCGATTACTACGCAACCGGCAAATTGGATGTAGAGGCTGCAGCCGAAGTTATTTCTGGAATAGGCACAGGCTGTGAAATGTCAGGTTGTGCACTTATTGGTGGTGAAACTGCTGAAATGCCGGGTATGTATGAAGGTAGCGACTATGATCTAGCGGGATTTTGCGTAGGCGTCGTAGAAAAATCCGAAATTATTGATGGCACGAAGGTGGCTGTAGGCGACAAATTGGTTGCTCTACCCTCTAGTGGAATTCATTCCAACGGGTACTCCTTAGTACGTCGCGTAATCAGTGAGCGCAATATTGATGTTGGCTCCACGCAGGTCGGAGGTCGTGCATTGCCCGAAGTGCTACTTGAGCCAACACGGATTTATGTGAAAACTTTGCTTAAACTTATCGAAGCCTTACCAGTGAATGCTATTGCCCATATAACTGGCGGCGGGCTCACAGAAAATCTTCCGCGTGTATTTCCGGAAGGCATGAGCGCCAATATAGATTTAACCAGCTGGAGCTTTCCTCCAATCTTCCAATGGTTGCAGGAACAGGCCAATATTGGTGCGGATGAAATGCTGAAAACCTTTAACTGCGGTGTCGGAATGATTGCAGTCATGCCAGATGAGCAAGCGCAAAATGCAGTGGATTTTCTGAACTCCATGGGCGAGGACGCCTGGATACTTGGAGAAATCACTTCTGATTCCGGGCAACCAGTAACCTACGAGAGCTAAATTGTCTGATCGCCCACAGATAGCAGTTCTGATATCTGGAAGCGGATCAAATCTGCAGGCGATTCTTGACGCTTGCATTAGTAATTCAATCAATGCCGACCTGTGTCTTGTACTAAGTAATCGTGAAGATGCATTTGGCCTGGAACGAGCCAAGAAAGCTTCGGTACCAACCTTAGTATTGGATCATTCCCAATATCAAAGCCGCGAAGATTACGACACGGCCCTAGTTTCAGCACTTTCCCCATACAAACCTGACCTCGTCATTCTTGCGGGATTTATGCGAATCCTGACGCCTATATTTACTGAGTCATTCGCCGGAAAACTAGTCAATATCCACCCGTCTTTACTACCCAAATATCCTGGTCTAAATACACACCAAAGGGCGCTGGAAGCTGGTGATACTTACCAAGGAGCTACGGTCCATTTTGTAACCCATGAGTTAGACGGTGGCCCCCCTATTCTTCAGGGGCGCGTTAAAATCAGAAGCTCTGATACTGCTGAAAGTCTGGCCGCCCGCATACTTACAGAGGTTGAACATAAGATTTATCCACTGGCAGTGCAGTGGCTGGTACAAAACCGGGTAGAGATGCGCGATGGCGCCGCTTGGATGGACGGGGAACTCTTGGGCAATACCGGTTTCCAATACATAGAAACGGGATTTAACCAATGAAGTACTTCATCTTCGGCCTATTAATTTCTACCGCCTTAATTGCTGGGCAGCCTGGTTTTGCGAATGAAACTATATTTTCGCAAGAATATAAGACCCGCATTCAGGGCATTTCCATAACAACCACACGATCATTGGTTAAACGGGATGATGGAATTTTCCGTTTTCGCATCCGATCTTCCAATTTTTTCGTTAAATTCGAGGAAACCAGCCTATTTGAAGAGCTTGAAGACGGAAGCTTTAGATCTCTCTCTAATCAATCCGAACGCAAAATTATAGGAATCTCTAATAAGAACTCTACGCTTTTTGATTGGGATAGCATGATTGCAACATTCAGACGCGATGGAAACACCACGGAAACGCCGATAGCGCCCGGTATGCTTGATCGTACGCTCTACCAGTACTTGATGGAGCTGGATATGCAAGCTGGCCGTCCGGTACTGAGCTACGACGTAGTTGATAAGGGCAGAATCCGCAACTTCACCTTCGAAAACCTAGGTGTTGAAGATATACAAATTGATGACCAAGATTTGTCTGCTTTTAAGTTACGTCGGATCACCGAGGATAACGAACGCGAAACCCTAGTTTGGATGGCCGCAGACCTGGATTTTCAAATAGTAAAAATCTACCACCGAGAGGATGAAGACGAAGAATACACAATGACTAGAAACTTCTAGTTATTTCATGGACTTAAGAGCTATACCTAAAGTTGAAAATTAAAATAATTTAGCTGGATTTTAGCTACTTACGTACCCAGGCATGATACTTAGCTAGCCATTTCAGCACCTTTTCAGGAGCATGTGCCCGCTTCCACTCACCAGCAACGTATTTATTTGCTTCCGCCAAAGTTGGATAGCTGTGAATAGTGCCTAATATTTTATTTAGTCCCAGTTTGTATTTCATAGCCAATACAAACTCAGCCAGTAAGTCACCCGCATGTTCGCCGACAATGACCACGCCTAATATCCGGTCCTTTTTAGGGACGGTTAATACCTTTATAAATCCATGCGTACTGCTATCTGCTATAGCTCTGTCCAATTCACCAATATCAAACCGGGTAACCTCGTAAGCAATACCCTTCTCTTTGGCCTCATTTTCGCTGATGCCGACGCGTGCTACCTCTGGGTCGGTAAAGGTTGTCCATGGAATTACCGAGTAATCCACTCTGAACTTTCGAAACTTACCGAAGAGAGCGTTAACCGCCGCATACCAAGCCTGATGGGCAGCAGTGTGCGTAAATTGATAAGAACCAGCTACATCACCTGCCACATATATATTTGGGTAATTGGTCTGGAGATATGCATTCACATCCAACGGTCTGTTCGTGTCAATCCCCAACTCCTCCAAACCGTAGCCTTTCAAGCGAGCACGGCGACCCACAGCAACTATTAATAGGTCATAAGGAACAGGGAGTTCCTGGTCTTCATGCTCAACAATAATTTGTTTTTCTTGCTGATATCCTAACCTTTCGAATCGCAATGCTTTGTGGTCAGTCAGTACTCTCACGCCCTCACTTTCTAAGCGTTTTTTAATGACCGCCGCCACATCCGCATCTTCGCGGATCATAATCTGCGGCAGCATTTCTATTTGAGTAACTGCCGAACCCAACCTAGAGAGACTTTGCGCTAGCTCGCAACCTATAGGCCCTCCCCCCAAAATAACCAGCTTTTCTGGAGGCTTCTTCAACTGTGACAGGTGATCCCAAAGCGTATCGCTGGTCACATATCCACTTTCTTCTATTCCGGGAAGTGGCGGAACAAAGGGTTCTCCCCCGGCTGCAATAACAATAGAGGGCGTGGTTAGGCTCTGTGTTTGGCCGTCATTGAGTGCCACTTCAACAGTCCAGGGGTCCTGTAGTTTTGCGTAGCCCTGAATAACATCAACGCCCAGTTCGGTATAGCGTTCAACACTATCGTGGGGCTCTATATCCTCTATAACCTTAGTGACCCGCTGCATAACTTGACGAAAATCCACTTTCGGGCTGTGACTCGCTAACCCGTAGGTTTCCGCCTGCATCATTTGCTGTCTTAGTTTGCCGCTACGGATGAGCGCCTTGCTAGGCACACAACCCGTGTTCAGGCAGTCGCCCCCCATTTTATTTGCTTCTATAAGACTTACCTTCGCCTTAACTGCGGCAGCGATATAGGCACTGACAAGGCCGCCTGCGCCACCACCTATTACTATTAGATTGCGATCAAACTTTTTAGGTTTTTTCCACTTTGAATACTGCTTCTTTTTACCGATAATGCCGGCGATTTTTTTAACTATCAGGGGGAAAATTGCTACTAATGCAAAAGCAATTAAAATTGCTGGGGACAGGATATCTGCCGGACTTTGCAGTGTGGCAAGCTGGCTACCCGCATTCACATAGATCAAGGTGCCAGGGATCATGCACAGCTGACTGACCCAGTAATAGGTTAGCAGTCGGATGGGCGTCAATCCCATTAGCAAATTAATTACAAAAAACGGCACGCCTGGCATTAGGCGCAAACTGGCTAGATAGATTTTGCCGTTCTTTTCGACGCCTGTATTAAAGGCAACTAAACGATCACCAAATCGGTTTTGCACCGCGTCTCGAAACAAATATCGAGATCCGATAAAGGCGCAGCTTGCACCAATTGTTGAAGCGAAGGAGACCAAAAGAAAGCCCCAAAGAGTGCCAAAAGTAGCACCTCCCGCCAAGGTCATAACCGCCGCGCCAGGGAGAGATAGACCAGCCACAATTACATAGACTAGAAAGAACCCCCCGGACATGCGTAAAGGGTATTCTGTGCGCCAGTTCACCAAAGTACCCTGAATGCTCTGTAGGTACTCGAAACTCAAATACTGCTTTAGGTCGAAAACAAAAAATGCCAAAACGGCCAGTGCAATAACAATCAGCAGGAGTTTCTTTTTCATATTCAGGTTTCAGGTTTAGGGACTAGCAGAGTTAAGGCGCGGCAACCGACACCGCCCGAGTGATGCAAAGCATAGCACTGAGACTGTTAGAGCCGCCCAGAATTACAGCCAGCTAAATAATTAACCAGATTCTTAATTGCTAACTTAAGAGTAGAGCTAGTTAATACAGCCAGCTAAGTTTTTGGCAGCGTGACGCCAGTTTGTCCCTGATATTTCCCGCCGCGATCTTTATAGCTTGTTTCGCAAACTTCATCAGATTCAAAGAAAAGCATCTGAGCTACGCCTTCGTTTGCATAAATCTTGGCTGGCAGGCTGGTGGTATTCGAAAATTCCAGAGTAACGTGCCCTTCCCATTCGGGCTCGAGCGGCGTTACGTTAACGATAATACCGCAGCGCGCATAGGTGGACTTACCTAGACATATGGTCAATACAGAGCGCGGAATACGGAAATATTCGACGGTTCGCGCAAGGGCAAAGGAATTAGGTGGGATTACGCAATAATCGCTCTTGATATCAACAAAGCTGCTGGTATCAAAATTCTTCGGATCGACCGTAGCTGAGTGCACATTGGTAAATATCTTAAATTCATCCGCACAGCGCACGTCATAGCCATAACTTGAAGTACCGTAGGAGATAATTCTTTCTCCAGCGTTTTCGCGTACCTGCCCGGCTTCGAATGGCTCGATCATGCTTTCGCTTTGCGCCATACGGCGAATCCAATTGTCCGATTTAATACTCACGAGTGTTATTTATCCTTCTAGTGGTTCAATAGTTATTCGGTTGTTATTCAATAGTTATTTCTGGCATTTTCGGAGCGTCGCCTTGTTTGGCCAGACTCGCTAGAACATTTTTAGCTATCTCTCTATAAAGCTGGGCAATATCGCCCTCTGGGGATTTGACCATGGTAGGAAGGCCATCGTCTAAATCTTCACGTATACGTACATCCAGAGGCAGTGATCCCAATAGGTCCACATCATATTTTTCTGCCATGCTCTGGCCGCCGCCAGCACCGAATATGTATTCTTGATGGCCACAGCTAGAGCAGATATGCATCGCCATGTTCTCGACTATCCCCAAGACGGGCACATTCACTTTGTTGAACATTTCGACGCCCTTAACGGCATCCATCAAGGCTATATCCTGCGGCGTAGTTACTATCACAGCGCCGTCTAAGGGAACCTTCTGGGAAAGCGTAAGCTGAATATCTCCGGTACCAGGCGGCATATCGACTACCAGTAAATCAAGATCATGCCAAAGGGTTTGGCCAATTATCTGTTGTAGCGCACTGGAGGCCATAGGACCTCGCCATACCATGGGAGTATCTGCAGTAGTCAGGTTGCCCATGGATAGCGTTTGCAGCCCATGAGCCATAATTGGAGCCAATCGTTTTCCGTCTACTACATCCGGTCGCTGGTCAGTTGGAACTCCGAGCATTGTCGGCAGACTCGGGCCATAAATATCCGCATCCAGCAGTCCAACTTTTTGCCCTTCTGCGGATAAAGCCAATGCCAAATTAACGGCCGTTGTGGATTTACCCACACCACCTTTACCTGAAGCTACTGCGATTATTTTTCTTACGCCGGGGATGGCTAGTTGGTTGTCGCTCATTGATGTGGTCTTGAATAAAATGGAGGCCGCGATTATCCGTTAATTCGACATATCCTGCATTAGTACAAAGGGGGTTTTAGAAAATAAATCCTCTAAACTTTATTCGGCTCTCAACTCGGTCCTTTATTCGACTATTTATTCAAATCGCCATTCGGCACTTTACTCAACAAGCCAGTCTCCGTTTTTGTGTTTGACAATCCACTGCTCCGAGAACCAATAGAATACTCTCGCATCTGAATCTAGATCTGAATTTTGGTCAATATATGATGGAGCTGTGCAATTTATCTTATTTCGTCCGGGTACGAACACTGGCAGCGATACCCTAACCTTTGCTCCGGACCGGCTAAGTTCAAGTCTTTGCCCATCACTACTGAAACAGGCAATCTGTTCCGCCTGATATCCGTCCAACAACAAAGTAAAAGCTAACTCCCCGTTGGCATCTCCAGCTGTTCGTATCAGATTTCCAGCCTCTATATCTGCTATAGGTAGCGGCCTACTGTTAACCACCAAGGAAAATCTATCCATATCCGCATAGTTTTGCGCCATTGAAAAACGCGGGATTTGATTGAAGTCAGTGATTGGACCGACAGCACCGGACTGTTGCGCCATCCCATACAGATTTCGCTCACCAATAAGCGCTCTTATCTCTTCACTATGCTCGCCGTAAGGATATGCAAAGAGCTTCAGGCTGCTACCTAGCTCCTCCTCTATACGATTATTGCCCCGATCAATTTCATCGGCAATTCGATTTAGCCACTGATCATCAGATTCATCTTCCAATAACCGTACTAGGTGCGTATGTGAGGCCGAATGGCCACCTATTTCTGCGCCGTAAGCCACCAGTTCTGCCAATTGCGGCCAAGTCATTACAGAACCGTAGCCAAAATCTACAGCATCACTTGATACAAACAGACTAAATGGCCAAGACCGTGATTTGAGCAGTGGATAAGCGTTTTCGTACACAGATTGGTAAGCGTCATCAAAACTAATTGCGATACTTCTTTCAGGAAGTTCTTTACCAGAACGAACTGCATCCAAGATAGTAGTTAGAGGCAGTACAGAGAATCCCTCTGATTCCAGGTAATTAAGATGCTGTTCAAACTGCTCTGGACTAACTGTTGTTAGAGCTGGAGTGGAATCGCTAACGTTGTGGTAAAGCAATACCACTGCCTAGTTAGCTGCCCAATTTTCACCTGCAACAACCAATATTAAAGTACATAGCAGATGCCGGCATAATCGGGCGCGCATCTATACCCCATTTACTTCTGAAAAATCTCGGTACTGAATAAGCATGGTCCGTATCTCTTCCACGTAGGCTTCCCGCCGCTGGGAGTAATAGATTAACCCTTCAGCCAAGGCCTCCGCGGTGACCGGACCGTCATTTTTTTGTTGCTCCGCGCGAATAGAGCGTAATTCCTCGTAGCTGCTATGAGTATTCAGGTTATTCATATAGCTATATATAGCCGCTGCCACTGATCCAAATTTTTGTACCTCGTTAGTCGCGCCTTCCTGCCTTCTAGCTGGAACCAGTCCACAACCCATTGAATAACACCATTGTCCAAAAAGGTTATTGGCTTCAATGGCAAACCTCGAGCGCCCCCACCCAGACTCTTTTGCCGCTTGGACTAGAGCTAGAGCTGGCGGTATCTGATCAACGCGGCGAATCAGTCCATTTAGTGTTTCAGCGGCGCCTTCCTCCTCCCACTCCAGTTTATATTCCACAGCCAGAGCCAAAATAAATTCTTTCTCTACCGGGGCCAATGATTCCCAATCGGAAAATTTTTCCTGAATAGATATAAGGGCTCGCCTTTGCTGAAGAATAATTTGATTGTTGTATTCGACCATGGGCCTGATATAACTAAAGAAGACTCCTTTTAGTAGATCAACATTGGTATACAACGAGAAGTCCGGTAAATCACCAAAGCTTGGCATCGGTTCAGATACCGGGATTTCTATCACCGAATATTGCCCCCCTAAGGACGTAGCCGGGGTTCGAACTTGTTCTATAGAGGTAGAAACCATTGTGCTAATGAGAATGCCAGCCAAAACAAGAATCAGCACTATCCAAAGAAACTTGGTCTGCAGCAACTCTTGATGATTTTTCAAATCAGCATCTACCTATATAGAGGTCAAACTAGAGATCAAACTCTGTATCTGGACTCAAGAGTCTGAGGGACTGTAAATGCGGAAAGCCATCCGCAATCAGATCAGCATCTTTCTGAAACGCACTTAGAGCAGCGCGAGTAGCTGGTCCTATAACGCCATCAGCTTCACCTGGTTCATAGCCTTTGTCCAAAAGCTGTTGTTGCATATTAGATAGCTGGTCCCTAGTAAGCGCTGCTTGATCTTCAGGTGGAGCGGCAACCAAAGCGCCAGCACCGGCGATTCGGTCGGCAAGTCTGCCTACTGCAATCGCGTAGGACTCAGATCGATTCCATTTCATTATTACCGAAAAGTTGTCATAAACAAGGAACGCGGGACCTGTATGACCCGCTGGAACCAAGACAGAACCGTCCATTTCTGCTTGTGGCAAAGCAGCATCACTGGTCTGAAGTATTCCGATTTGGGACCAATCTTCAAGACTTCGCGCATTGTTAAGTCCTGCTTCCAAATAAGGGAAATTTGTCGGCAACTTTACTTCCCGTCCCCATCGTTCATCACGTTTCCAACCTAGGTCTCTCAAAAAATTAGCTCCAGATTCCAGTGCGTCTTGCTCGCTAGCCCACAAATTTATCTGGCCATCACCATCTCCGTCCACCGCATATTGCCAGTAGCTAGAGGGCATAAATTGCGTGTGCCCCATCGCTCCAGCCCATGAACCTTGCATCTCTTCAGGACTCAATGATTCTCGCTCTAACAACCGCAGCGCTATCATCAGTTCAGAGGTAAAGAACGCGCTGCGTCTTGGATCACAGGCCAAAGTCGCCAGAGAATCTAAGGTGGGCATGGTGCCTAAATAACCACCAAAGTTAGTTTCCAGACCCCAGAAAGCGACCAGATATTGTCCGGGAATTCCATATTCTTGGGTAAGTTTGTCGAGGAATTCTCGATGTTGACTGTAGAGCAGTCGGCCTTTTTCAATACGGCTGGCAGAGACTCTTAAATTAAAATACTGTGCGAAACTTTGCACAAATTCGGGCTGTGAATTATCCAGTTCAATAACGCGATTTTGCGGCTCTAAGTTACCAAGTACATTCTCAACAACATGTTCTGATATGGATTCAGTTCGCGCTTGGTCTTGGAAGTCGGCGATGCAGACAGAAAACTCTCTCTCCTGCGCTATTGCAAAATTGCAGAGTAAAAATATAACCCCTACTGCAGCTGCGTTTCGCATTAAATTCCTATCCCCCAATACATAGCAAAAACTATAGGCTTGATGGTTACATCGACATGCCAGATAGGCAAGCCCAAAGCGTGTTTTTGGTCGCAAATTTAACTAAATATCGGTATATTGCACAGCCTCTATATCCGGCTATAAACGCCCCAAGATAAAGCTAAATTAATGAGTAAACGTCACATTCTTGTAACCAGCGCTTTGCCCTATGCAAACGCACCCCTTCACTTGGGTCATATGCTGGAAGAAATCCAAACAGATATCTGGTGCAGATTTCAGCGTCATCGTGGCAACCAGTGCTACTACGTCTGCGCCGATGATGCACACGGCACAGCTATTATGCTTAAGGCCGAAGAAGCAGGCATTTCCGCCGAAGAACACATTGCGAGCATCCAAGCTCTGCACGAGCAGGACTTTGCAGACTTCCATATCGACGTAGATAACTACTATACGACTCACTCGGACGAGAATCGCGAATTTTCAAATAGCATTTATCAATCTCTATTAGAGAACGGCCACATTACTCAGAAGACCATCACCCAGGCCTTCGACCAAGAAAAAGGTATCTTTCTGGCCGACCGTTTTATCAAGGGCACTTGTCCGCGCTGCAAATCACCCGATCAATATGGTGACAACTGTGAGGTCTGTGGTGCCACTTACGCTGCGAATGATCTTATCGACGCTGTATCAGCCCTCTCCGGCTCAGCACCAGTACAAAAAGACTCAGACCACTTCTTCTTTGACCTGCCACAATTCGAGGAATTTTTACGCGAGTGGCTCGCCTCAGGCCGGCTGCAAAGTGAAATATCTAATAAGCTAAGCGAATGGGTTGAAGAAGGTTTACAAGCTTGGGATATAAGCAGAGACGCGCCCTATTTTGGTTTTGAAATTCCGGATCAGGCCGGCAAGTATTTTTATGTGTGGCTGGATGCCCCTATTGGCTATATGGCGAGTTTCAAGAACTTCCTTACCAATCAAAAGGGAGCTGACAAGAACCTGGATGTAAATTCGGTTTTTGACGATTTCTGGAAAGATGGAGCAGATACCGAGCTCTATCATTTCATCGGTAAAGACATTATCAACTTCCACGGATTGTTTTGGCCTGCAATGCTTAAATCTGCCGGTTACCGCTTACCTACTGGAGTATTTGCGCACGGGTTTGTCACCGTTAATGGCACCAAAATGTCTAAGTCTCGTGGCACATTTATCAATGCGCATACCTGGACCAAGCATCTACCTACAGAGCCGTTACGCTATTACTACGCAGCCAAGTTGGGCTCAGGCGTAGATGATATAGATCTTAATCTTGAAGATTTTGTCGCCAGAGTTAATTCAGACCTGGTGGGCAAGCTAGTGAATATAGCCAGTCGCTGTGCCGGTTTTATTCACAAACTTAATGGGGGATCCTTAGGGCCCACCATTTGGAACGAAGAGCTCTGGAACAAGGCGAGCAATGTCGGTGATCAAATTGCCGAGCACTACGAAAAACGAGAGTTCAGCCGAGCGGTGCGCGAAATAATGGCCGTGGCAGATCAAGTAAATGAGTATATAGCTGCCAAAGAGCCTTGGAAATTAGCTAAATCCGATGAGACTCGAACCGAAGCTATTGCGGTATGCAGCGACGGCATTAACCTATTCCGGCTGCTCATGATTTATTTACGGCCTATTCTGCCGACAATGGCAGATAACAGTATCTTGTTCTTAAATGATGACCTCAATTGGCATTCAGATCCCAAGCCACTCTGTAATCACGAAATTGGTCTATTTAAACCACTGATGAACCGAATAGAACTTAAACAGGTTGAACTTATGCAAGAAGAAAACCGAGCTTCGGTAGGAAATACAGCCAGCACATCAGAAACCTCCTCAGCATCTAAGGAGACTTCATCGAATAAAAAGCCCTCTTCCAATACCATCGAATTTTCCGACTTCGCCAAAATTGATCTGCGCGTCGCCAAAATTCTTGACGCCAATCATGTTGACGGAGCTGACAAGCTGATCCAGTTAACCCTGGATATTGGTGACAAAGAAATCAATGTTCTCAGTGGGATTAAATCCCACTATCAACCAGAAGAGCTTAAGGGCCGATTGACGGTAGTAGTAGCGAACCTGCAACCGCGCAAAATGAAATTTGGTATTTCCGAAGGCATGGTGCTCTGTGCAGGTGAGGATGAGCAGCTTTGGTTACTTGAAGTAGATTCAAAGGCTACCCCGGGTATGCCAGTAGCCTAGATGGACTCAATACCCCTGGCACCAGAAGTTTTTTATTACTTTTAGTTATTTCGTTTGAATTTTATATGCCTTGATCGCAGATGAGGCAGCTCGGATAATACGCAGTATTGAATACACAACGGTTCACGCCGCTTTAGAGGCTTAGCATCTCAGAATGACTGAACTATTTGCCATCTTGATCGCAACTGTACTAGTTAACAATTTTGTTCTGGTGCAGTTTCTTGGCTTGTGCCCATTTATGGGTGTATCTACCAAGCTGGAAAGCGCGATAGGCATGTCAGCAGCAACCACCTTTGTACTTACTCTAGCATCAGTCTGCAGCTACCTGGTTAATAGCCTAATACTGCAACCGTTCGGCCTCGAATTCTTAACCACCATATCCTTTATATTGGTGATTGCTGCCGTGGTGTCTTTTTCCAAAATGTTTATCGAAAAGACCAGCCCGATTTTATACCGCGTATTGGGAATCTATATTCCTCTTATCACCACAAACTGTGCGGTTCTAGGCGTGGCCCTGCAAAATGTCACCAAGTCTCATAACTTTTTTCAATCTGCTCTATATGGCTTTGGCGCTGCGCTCGGGTTTTCGTTGGTATTGGTACTCTTTGCAGCGATGCGGGAACGTATTACCGTTGCTGATACGCCTACACCTTTTCGTGGAGCCGCAATCGGAATGATCACTGCCGGATTAATGTCCCTAGCCTTTATGGGCTTTGGCGGATTGGTCCCAACGTGACTGAATTTTTCCTCGAGCATATTGTTTTTATCGCAGTCTTGACCCTAACCGGTTTAGCTATTCTGTTTGGCGCAATTCTGGGCGCGGCTTCGGTGAAATTTAAAGTTGAGGGTGATCCTCTTGTTGAACAGATAGATACACTTTTACCCCAGACTCAATGTGGCCAATGCGGATACCCTGGCTGCAAGCCCTACGCCACTGCAATTGCCGAAGGCAAAGCCAATATCAATCGCTGCCCGCCGGGTGGACATTCCACCATTCAATCTCTGGCAGATTTGTTAGGTGTTGAAGCAATTCCCCTGGATGCCGAACACGGTGTAGAAGCTGAAGTTAAAACGGTTGCCTATATTCATGAAGACCTGTGCATTGGTTGCACTAAATGCATTCAAGCCTGCCCGGTAGATGCAATATTAGGCGCTGCCAAGCAAATGCACACCGTTATTGTTTCTGAATGCACTGGCTGTGATCTGTGTGTTGAACCCTGCCCCGTGGACTGCATCGATATGTTGCCCGTTGAGCAAACTCTGTCAGATTGGGCCTGGAAGTTACCTCCCAGCACCCGTGAAGTATTGGGCAACATGCAAGCTCAAGATTTTATCGGCTCAGATCGAGACCACCCATCGTGAGAAAGATCTGGGATATTCACGGAGGCGTGCACCCTCCACAAAATAAGACTCAATCACTTCAGGATTCACTGAAGGATGCGCCCCTGCCCAGCTTGGTGGTATTGCCACTAAGTATGCACGTGGGCGCTCCCGCTATTCCCTGCGTTGCAGTTGGCGACAAAGTAAAGCGCGGGCAAATGGTTGCCGAGCCAAGTGGAGGCTTTAGTGCTGCGATACATGCAAGTATCTCGGGCGAAGTAATAGCCCTAGAAGATAGGCCTATTTCTCACCCATCAGGAAACCCGGGCAGAGCGATTGTCATTCAAGGAGATGGCCTCGACGAGTCGGTCGGGCTAAATCCTATCGAAGACTACCGACAGGTGCAGCCGGCAGATTTGGTCGCTAGAGTTAATGAGGCCGGAATTGCCGGGCTAGGCGGCGCTGGTTTCCCTACTCATATCAAACTAAAGCCAATTTCTAGCGTAGATACCTTAATTATTAATGGCTCTGAGTGTGAACCCTATATTACCGCCGACCATTGCCTAATGCGGGAATTCCCGGATCAGGTAATTCAGGGTGTTCAGGTTTTGGCATACATCCTGGGCGAGCCTAAGCAAGTACTAATAGGCATTGAGGACAATAAACCGGACGCAATTGAAGCACTCAAAAACGCGGCTGATGGCACCCAAATCGAAGTAGTCAGCATTCCCACCAAGTATCCTTCCGGTGGCGAGAAGCAACTGATTCAAATTCTCACCGGGTTGGAAGTGGCTTCGGGAAAGTTACCGGCAAATTTGGGCATTATGGTTCAAAACCCAGGTACAGCGGTCGCCGTATTGGATGCCGTGACCAAAGGACAGGTGCTTACATCCCGCATAACTACCATTGTCGGTGAGAATATAGAACAGTCGGGTAATTACCGGGTGCGCATTGGAACAACTTTGGCTGAGCTTTTACCTCAGCTAGGTCTGGATGTAGATAAAACCCACAAGATGGTTCTAGGCGGCCCAATGATGGGTCTTGCCATGCCTGACTTGAATACGCCTGTATTGAAAATTACTAACTGTGTTTTGGTGCCTAGCGCTGCAGAACTGCCAGACCCTGAACCGGCGCAAGCCTGTATTCGCTGCGGCAGTTGCGCTGAAGTCTGCCCTGCTCAGTTATTACCTCAGCAATTGTTTTGGTTCGCACAGGCAGAAGATCACCACAATCTGCAAAATCATAATCTGTTTGATTGTATTGAATGCGGTGCTTGCTCCTATGTGTGCCCGAGCAATATCCCTTTAGTTCAATACTATCGCGCTTCAAAGGGCGCTATTAGAGAGGCCGATCGAGAGCATATAGCCTCTGATCGCGCTCGCCGTCGATTTGAAGTTCGCAACGAACGCATTGAGCGAGAAGCGCAGGAACGGGAAGCCAAACGGGCTGCTCGTATGCAAGCAGCTAAAGAAAAACAGGCGGCTTCCAGGGCAGTGGAAACCGATGAAGACATGGTTGCTGCAGCTATGGCTCGGGTAAAAGCTCAATCTGCACAGGAAGCCAATTCTTCTTCTAATGATCAAGCCATCCAGATTCAAAGGCAATCATTGCAGGATCGGGTAGAAAGCTTGCAGATAAAAATCAAAGCGGTAGAGCCGGATATTGATATAAAGCCTTTAGAATCTGAATTGGCAAATGCCAAGGCGCAGCTTCAACGTTTTGAAGATCAAAATCCGGTCTCAGAGGAAGAAGCTAATCAAAGCCCTGCGTCGAAACCTGAAACCCAAGACTCTGCCTCAGCAGCCATAGAACGTGCAAAGCAAAAGGCCTTATTGCAGGGAGAGCTTTCAGAGTCGGAAAAGCTTGCGCAAAGCCTAGAATCTTTAACCAAGCGTATCAGTAAGGCCGAAGACAGAGTGAAAATGGCACGTCTGGAAAGTACCGATACCCTCGAGGCTTTAGAGAACGGATTAGAAAAACTTCTCGCCAAGCAAAGCGAGGCTCAAGCTCGTCTCACAGAGTTGCAATCCGAACAGAAACAAGAACAGAAAAAAGAGCAGGAAGCAGAATGATTATCGCTACCTCTTCTTCGCCCCATGCGCACAAAGGCGGAGCTCGTAACGCAAATATACTGATGCTAGAAGTATTGCTAGCAACCCTGCCCGGGCTTGCTGCGATAACCTGGTTTTTTGGCTGGGGCACATTTGTAAATGTTATTTGGTGCAGCCTGCTTGCCATATTGATGGAAGCTGCCGTTATGAAGCTGCGTGGGCGACCGGTGCTTTTTTATATCAAAGATATGAGCGCCTTGGTCACCGCGGTTTTACTGGCTTTAGCAATCCCACCCTATACGCCTTTCTGGGTATCTGGCATCGGCATATTATTTGCCATTATTATTGCGAAACACCTGTATGGAGGGCTCGGTTACAACCCTTTTAACCCAGCAATGGTTGGTTATGTTGTTTTGTTGCTGTCTTTTCCTGTGCAGATGACGCAGTGGGCGACACCCGCACCTCTGTTAGCAGATGCTTCCACTTTGCCTGATCTACTGCAGTCTATTGGCTTGATATTCGGCTCCGCCGATAATTCAGGTATTGACGCCATTACTTCGGCAACGCCCTTAGATCTTCTGAAACAGAACAATAGCCTGTTGTTAGAGCAGCTCTACGCAGCACAACCGGTGTTTTCTCAAGCCGGCATTAACACAGTTGGCTTTGAATGGATCAGCATTGGATTTTTACTAGGCGGTATTTACCTTATCTACCGCAAGGTGTTCACCTGGCATGCTCCGGTTGGCATGTTAGCTGCGATAGTGATTTTACCCCTAATATTTTTTGATGGCGGCAGCTCTGCCAGTTTGGGATCTAGCTGGTTTCACCTAATGAGTGGCGCCACTATGCTGGGGGCCTTCTTCATTATTACCGATCCTGTATCGGGTGCTACGAGTAATCTTGGGCGATTAATTTTTGGTGCCGGCGTAGGTATATTGGTATTTGTAATTCGATCCTGGGGTAGCTATCCAGACGCGATAGCTTTTGCAGTTATGTTAATGAATTTTGCAGCACCGACTATCGACTACTACACGCAACCGCGCACCTATGGGCATAAAGAACGCAATAAGGTCAAAATTGGCGAGGAATCAGAATGACTAGTTCCGACTCTTCCAAACTGGCTAAATTCTTGGACCGACAGCACCCAGCTGTGCTCAATGCATTTAAATTGGGCCTGTTTGCTGTGGTAGCGGCGTTTATATTGGGCGGTACTTACTCCGGCACCGAAGAAAGGATCGCCATCTCTCAGGCCATAGTTGAAGAGCGAGCCCTACTGGCCGTTGTTGACACTATTCCGGTTAAAAATGTGGCTATTAATGATCGCATTCTGGTGCCGGATAGCCACCTCGCCCGCCTTGAGTTGGATTCGGGTGAAAGTATTCAGGTAGTTAGAGACGACTCTGCTGTTCCAGTGGCCTTTATCGTGCCGAGCGTTGCACCGGAAGGGTATTCAGGCGATATTCGTTTGTTGGTGGGTGTAGACCTTCAGGGCGCTGTTACGGGTGTTCGCGCGACCGAACACAGAGAAACTCCAGGTCTTGGCGACAAAGTAGACGCTAAGAAGAGTGATTGGATACTTAGCTTCAATGGCAAATCCTTAAATAACCCACTTAATGGCTGGGCAGTTAAAAAAGATGGTGGCGAATTTGATGCGTTTACTGGCGCCACAATTACCCCTCGCGCGGTAGTTACCCAAGTAGAAGCGGTTTTACTTTTCTATCAAGAAAATCGTGCCGAGTTAATAGAGCTAGCAGCTACTTCTATAGTTGAGAACCCTGCAGACGAAATCGAGAGCCTTGTTACTGACTTGGAGGAAAGCCCATGAGCGACTACGTAGCCATTAGCCGTGATGGCCTCTGGAACAAAAATCCCGCACTAGTTCAATTGCTGGGCCTCTGCCCTCTTTTGGCAGTTACCGGCAGTGTAGTTAATGCTCTCGGATTGGGACTGGCGACCATGCTGGTTTTAACCGGATCTAATATTGTGGTGTCCTTAGTGAGGCACCGCGTCACGGATGTAATCAGGCTACCGGCCTTTGTATTGATTATTGCAGCCTTTACCACCTGTACAGAACTGGTGATGAAGGCTTTTACCTTCGAGCTTTATCAGATACTAGGGATCTTTATTCCACTTATCGTCACCAATTGCACCATTCTCGGACGAGCAGAGGCTTTTGCCAGCAAAAACCCGGTAATACCGGCTGCAGTGGACGGTTTTATGATGGCTCTCGGATTCGGCCTTGTACTGCTTGCGCTAGGCGCAATTCGTGAAATCCTTGGCTACGGCACTATATTCGCCGATATGGATCTACTTTTTGGGCCAATAGCAGCAAATTGGGAAATCGATTTACTGCATATTGAATCCGGACTGCTTATTGCGGTTCTACCTCCCGGTGCATTTCTAGTTGCCGGATTTTTAATTGCTCTAAAAAATATTATTGACGGCAGAATAGAGAAGAAACGCCTCGCGGCTTCGGAACCACTTGTGGCCGGCAGTAAACGCGTTCGTACAACCGGCAATATCAGCTAAGAGTGTAAAGGGTAGTAAACGGAGCTATATGAATAGAGATGATCCCGGCAAGCAATGGCAGATGAATCTAGCTGAAACGAGAAGCCAGTACGAAATTGGCGAGCTCTCTGAATCGGATATGGATTCGAGCCCCTTTGTGCAGTTTGCCAAGTGGTACAAAGACGCTGAAACTGCCTGTCGGTACTTTCCCAACAATATGATTCTGTCCACGGTAGATGAGAATAACGCTCCTTTTAGTAGAGTAGTTCTACTTAAAACTATGGATGAGCACGGCTTTGTTTTTTTCACAAACTATAAGAGTCGTAAGGGGCAACAGCTAGAAGCTAATAAAGCCGCGTCTATTACCATTTTCTGGCCTGAGCTGGAAAGACAGGTAAATATTTCCGGCTTGTCAGAGAAAGTTAGCGCAACAGAATCAGATAGATACTTTGCCACTAGACCAAGGGGCAGTCAGATTGGTGCCTGGGTATCAAACCAGAGTGAGAATATTCCTAATAGAACGACCTTGACCCAGGAAAAAGACCGCTTAGAAGAGCTCTATTTGGATAGGGATATACCAAGGCCTCCACACTGGGGCGGATTTCGCATACTCCCCCAACGCCTTGAATTCTGGCAGGGCCAACCAGATCGCTTGCATGATCGCCTTGAATACGCTCTTAATAATGACAAATGGGCGCTTAAACGCTTAGCACCCTAGGGTGCTCTTAATTAGGGATTAGATCTTTAGAATTAGACAGCAGGACAAGATCATAAGCGGGCTCTTCGTAAGGATGAATTTTGAGAAGAGCCTCTAAAACAGCAGAAAGCACCGCTTTATCGACCAAAGTCTCCAAACGCCACTCCTGAACTTTTTCAACTTTATTCTGAGAGCCCAAGCAGGGATCACTGCCTTCTAAGGGCCTGAACTGGCCAGTACCAAGGCATTGCCAGGAACACATATCATAATTGCCCTGCCGACCTGCCCCAGCAGCAAATAGACCCTGTTTCAGAGTTTCCAAATCTGCTTCTGGTACGTAAGTTATAAGTTTGTAAATGCGACTCATATCACAAGCTGAAGGTATCGATCGAAGCCAGTTCACATTCTAGCAATCTTCTCGCCTCAATCAGATTTGTTTGCGTTATATATGTGACCTTCAACTCAAGCACTGATTTAACCTTCATGAATAAAACCTTTTCCGTTCCACTCTTAACTGCCGCACTCTCTGTTGTAATCTCCGCTGCATTTATTAGCTCTGAGGCCAACTCAGAACTGGCTGGTGAGCTTGGGACAAATGGTTATGGTATTTACCAGGAGTTCGGTGCGGCGCTTTATGCCGTAAAACTAGAGACCATGGCTACAATCAATACTGCTGATGACCTGTTGGCCAGTAACCAGCCCAAGACCCTATCACTGAAAGTTATAGCCAATAGCGTCGGTCAACGGCAATGGTGTCGGTTCTGGACTCAGAATATCGCTATCAATATATCGACTCCGAACTTAGAGCTTCTTGCAGATTCACTACTGGACATGTGTGATCAAACGGCTACGGATTTGGCACATGGGGATCATATTGAATTCCGTAGACTCACATCGGACACCACTGAATTTTGGGTTAACGGCACTGAAGTATCCCGGCTAGAAGGCGAAGGAATCTTTGAAGCTTTTTTGTCGCCCTTTGTTGGTACATCTCCTGTAAGCAGTGACCTAAAGATTGGGCTGCTTAGTAATTCCGACGAAGAATCCATAGCCGCATCTATTTATGCAGACACTCTAATTTCCGATAACAGAACAAACCTAGCTCAGACTTGGGCTCCAGAGCCAGCGCCTGGGCCAGTACTGGAACTAATCGATATTACAGAACCAGGAATTCAACTTGTCGAGACAGCTATAGAATCAAGTATTAATGCAGGGCAGATATTTTCAGATGTCTCGTTGCCACCCTCTATGGAGCATGCGCTGGCCAAGATATCTAGATCCAGTAAAACACCTCCAACCCAAGCCTGGTCGCCCATTTTGGGAGAATACGAAGCCACAGGCTTATCTAGGCCAACGCTATTGGCTTCCTATGCATTTATGCCCTCTTCAGTATCGGACGCGAACAGAAGTAGTATTACTGGCAGCCGAATTTTCAAAACACCTAAGGTCTCTCTTGTCGAAATTCAGGAATATCAAAATCAGGCGCTTCAAAAGGTCTACGAAAATATCAGCTATCCCTCTATGGCCCAGAGGAGAAACCAGCAAGGTAGCCTTCGTTTAATGGTTCAGATAGATAGAGATGGCGCTATTCAACAAATAAACTCTCTTGAGAGTACAGAATACGAACAATTGAATGAGGCCGCTGAGGCCGCGGTCGCAATGGCCGCACCCTTTGCACCTCCTCCATTAGAGTATGGAGAGCATATGTTCGACCTTCTACTGCCTATTACTTTCCAGCTAGAGTAGAGGCCTTCCTTAGCTAGCTTTTGGACTTTCCTTGGAATTGGGAATAGTAGTTTTGCACTGCCGCCAAGTCCTGATCCAAATTTCCAGTTAACTCGGCATAGGTTCCCAGAGAGATAGTTTTTGTTGCGTAGTCAAAACTTACTCTCAGTATCGGTACTTGCGCCTTGTATGCCACTCGAAGAAATCCACTTTTCCAGCGCTCAACTCGTTTGCGAGTGCCCTCAGGAGCAATGAGGTAGTAAAGATGATCATGCTGCTCAAACTGGCTAACAATTTCATCTACAGTATTTCTCGCTGAATCGCGATCAATAGGCACACCCCCAGTAGATCGCATCAACCAGCCTATAGGCCCTTTAAAAAGAGACTGTTTGGCGATATAGGTAAGTTTGATACCCAGCGCCAAAAGCCCACCAACTCCAATCACCCAATCCCAGTTAGAGGTATGTGGCGCCGCAATCAAGAGTATCTTTTTGTCTGTGGGAATTTCGCCCACAAGCTTCCACCCCCAAAATCTAAGCATACCCCTGCCAAAAGCCCGTAACACAGGTCCACACATCATTGGCGCATCCTGCGGAACGGTAACTTGAACTGGGCTAGCCATAAATAGATCTCTGGGCAGTTATTACTGGGACCTTTGCACGGAAGAAAATTTCGTTTTCAAGCAAGGCAAAAGCACGCGTAAAGAGGGAGTTTATGCTTATAAACGACCGATTGAGCATGTTTTTAACGCCGTATGGGAATGAAATAGTTTTCGTACAAAGATCTCTTAGTGTTCTCGAGTAGCCAGAAAGTGTACCTTCGGAAAACGCTCTTGGGCTAGGGATAAATTTACGCGGGTAGAAGCTAAGTAAGTTAAATGCCCAGCACCATCTTCTGCCAAGGCATCGTGTGAACGACGTTTAAAGTCCTCAAATTCTACTTTGTCGTCTGATTCAACCCAGCGGGCGGTGTAAATATTTACTGGCTCATAAAGTGCCTGAACCTGATATTCATCTTTCAAACGGAAAGCGACAACCTCGAACTGTAATACGCCAACAGCACCTACTATTATTTCATTATTACGCATCGGGAAAAATACCTGAACAGAGCCTTCTTCGGACAGTTGTTGCAAACCTTTCCGCAGAGCCTTCATTCGCAATGGATCTTTCAAAATAATGCGTCTAAACATCTCCGGAGCAAAGTTTGGAATACCGGTAAAACGGAAGTTTTCGCCTTCGGTGAAGGCGTCACCAATTTGAATGCTTCCGTGATTGTGAAGACCAATAATATCGCCTGCCACGGCTTCATCTACCTGTTCTCTCTCGCCTGCCATAAAGGTAACCGCGTCCGCTATCTTTAGGCTTTTTCCCGTACGAGTCTGATGCATTTTCATGCCTTTGGTATAAGTGCCGGAACAGATGCGCATAAAAGCCACTCTATCTCGGTGTTTGGGATCCATATTCGCTTGAATCTTAAATACAAAACCGGAAAATTTCTTTTCGTCCGCACTCACCATGCGTTCGGAAGTTTCGCGTCCTAAGGGCGCTGGTGACCAATCAACAAAATCTTCTAGCATTTCCCGTACGCCAAAATTTCCCAAAGCAGTGCCAAAAAATACCGGTGTTAGCTCACCCTTCAGATAGGCCTCAAGGTCAAACTTGTGCGTAGCGCCACGCACCAATTCAATCTCTTCGCGAACATCATCTATATATTCGCCCATAAGCTCGGCAGCCTCGGGAGAATCGATACCCTTAATGCGATTATCCTCTGGAATACGACTGCCCTGCCCCTGTTTATAGACATGAATTTCGTCGGTATAGAGGTTGTATACGCCCTTAAGCTCTTTACCCATACCGAGAGGCCAATTGATGGGCGCTGCTTCAATATTCAATACGGACTCAATCTCGTCGAGAACATCAATTTGGTCCCGAACCTCTCGGTCCATTTTGTTTATAAAACTAACTATTGGGGTATCACGCAGCCGGCATACTTCCATTAATTTGATAGTACGGTCTTCAACACCCTTAGCTGCATCGAGAACCATTAATACCGAGTCGACTGCGGTTAGCGTTCTGTAGGTATCTTCAGAGAAGTCTTCGTGCCCAGGGGTATCCAGAAGGTTCACTACCCTGTCTTTATAGGGGAACTGCATAACCGCTGTGGTTACTGATATTCCACGCTCCTGCTCAAGAGACATCCAATCAGAGGTAGCTTTTCGACCATTGCGTTTGGCTTTAACCGCACCGGCGATTTGAATAGCGTTACCGAATAGCAACAGCTTTTCAGTGATAGTGGTTTTACCAGCATCCGGGTGCGAAATAATGGCGAAGGTTCGACGCTTTTTATAAGCCTCTTGGTAGCTGGACATGAGTATTTTGTATATTCAGAATAAAATTTAGGGGCGGATTATACGGAAGCATAGCCACAGGGCGAAGCTTTTGGAGTGTCCGATGCTATGTTTCCTTGAGGTCAGCTAAAAATGTCATCTGACCCCATTTATTGGTTCAAGTCATCAAGCTACGAATAGCTTGTATAGCTCGATCTATATGCTCTTGCGTATTGTAGATCGTCGGACTGAGGCGAACACCTCCCGCAGCCGATCCTGCGATGCCATGTTCTGCGTAAAGGCGCTGACTGATCTCGCCGCCTCCCCCTGGCGGAGCTTGAAGGATGACTACTCCATGGCTCATGGCTACATCCATAGGCGTGACCAGAGTCAGTCCCAGTTCGGTAATTTCCTGTTTTAGGCGCATTGACAAGGCTGTTATACGGCTCTCAATTCGTTGCGGGCCAATCTGATCGTGAATGGTCGCTGCTACGCCCATTCCGGCCAGTGCCGCGTCATCCCGCTGTCCCAAGGATTCGAATTTGCGCGCACCTACCAGACTGGTTTCCGCCCCGTTGCCCCAGCCTGGCGCTACTACAGACGGCCAGATGCTATCGACCCGATCCTGTCGTACATACAATAGACCAACCTCTTTCGGCCCCATGTACCATTTGTGGGCGCTAGCCGTGAACGAGTCGACACGCAAAGCGCGCAGGTCAAGCGCCATGCTACCCCATGTCTGGGCGCCATCCACATGCACATAAATACCTTTGTCATGTGCTGCTTCTGTGAGTTCGGCGATAGGCAAGCGCACGCCACTAATATTTGATAAATGGGTGATGGCCAATACTTTGGTTCGGCCTGTGAATTGCGAAGTGAAAGCTTCGAGCAATACTTCAATACTACTGGCCTGTACCGGGGTGCTGACACGTCGAACTCGAATACCAGAACGCGCAGCTCGGACATCCCAAGCGACGTTATTGGTTGGATGATTCTGATCCCACAGTAGAACTTCGCCTCCTGTTTCCATGACCAAACCGTTGCTGACAATATTGTTGGCTTCACTGGTATTACGGACTAGAGCAATCTCGTCGACACTAACATTGAGTTGCGCTGCAACACTGGTGCGGGCTTCCTCTCGTAGGGGTGAAAATTTCGCACGATTGCCGAAGGAGCTATCGCGATCGATATCCGCAGTAAACCAGGCCACGCTATCTGATACGGCCCGGAATGAGGGACAGAGGTTGGCAGCATTCATCGGAACGGCCGTCTCGGCGAAAGAGAACTGTCCGCGTACCATCTGCCAGTAGTCTTCACCACTGATGTCGGTGCTGAATCCAGCAGCTACAATGTTTTGCGCCGTAGCAGGCGAAGACCGCAGCGCCGCTGCAGTAGCCATCAGGGCACCTGAAGTACGAAGGCTGGAGGTTAGAAAATCGCGGCGGGAACTACTGGTCTCGTTATTAGTCATGGCAGAGTCACTCTGTTGTATTTCAGCAGGCCGATTATACAAAAGCATCTGTACATGCCAAAGCAGTCAATCAACGCTGTTATGGCGTACCGCGGCATCCTGATCACAATCCCAGGCTGATAGCTCGTAGCCTGGCTTGAGAAGCAATTGTCCGGTCACATTTACCCTTTCGGTTAGATATTTTGCGTCTTCGAACCAATATTCGACATCAAGGCTCATACCGTCCGCAGACAGTACATATTTCTCTACGAGATGCTTTTGGTTGCTACTAGGAGCACCGCGCCCCAATCCCCAAACGGTTTCTTCAAACCCTATTGTGTCGATACTAAGAACGTTGCCTTCGATACTGCCGATAGAATGCCCCATGAGACTAGGTTCCAAACTGGCAGGATGTTCCAGCATTCCAAGGTAAATAACGCGGTGCCCGTCAAATTCCTCATACCATATGTGCAGTTCATCATCGCCTACGCGAGTAAACCCAACCGGGAACACCGGCAGTAAACTCGGGGGAATAGATTCCGCTTCACCATTGAGCGCGGGATCATCTAAAGCACTAAAATTATCACGAATGACTTGGCCTTCCAGGGTAAATGGCAAATTCACTGGCCGAAACCCTGCTGCAATATCGCGGTTCGCGAAATCCGGCTGCCAGACCCCTGAAAAGTCCGTAGAACCAGCCTCGCTTCCTGTTGAGGCGGTTGCCCCGCCTGGTGGGATACCTGATGATCTATAGGATGAACCATCGGTCTTGGTAATCGCATCGATAAACAGAAGTAGCTTGCTCTCATTCCGATCAGGATTGCCGGTAACCGTTACTCGCTCACCCACCGTAAATAAATCGCCGCTCCAGCCAGCCAAGCGCACACTAGATACTGAATTTGCTTCCAATAGCCATTCGATAGTATCGCCAGAATTGTCGACTACATCTAAGGTCAAATAGACATGGGGGTTACGGTAACTGTAATCGGTGATGGTGCCTTCGAGCTCCACCAATGTATTCATTACAAAATTGGTCCGCGAATGATGCGAATAGCTCGAGGCAGAAATAGTCGAAAGTGCGACCAGAAGTAAAAGACTTGTTACTAACTTGAATCTAGACATTAATTCCCCCAAATCATCGAAAAAGAGCATAAAGCACCCTCCTCCAAATAACATCTTTATCGCTGTTCTCTATCGCCTCTCTCTATCGCTTAAGAGGTGCGGAACCATCTCCTATTACTTTTGCCCCTGATGGTTTACGCCGTTTACCAATATTTTTTTGATCCCGCTTACGCACCTTAATTTTTTTCGGCTTATCCTTTTCCTTAGTATAGGTACCGTAAACGGAGTGTTTACCCTCAGCTTTCTTTGCTACTGCGGAAGCCTTTTTAGCTTTCTTCTTACTTACTTTTTTTGGTCCTTTAAATTTTCCTTTTAAGCCTTTGACGGTAACCGGCTCAAACTTCGAATTCAGATATCGCTGGATAGACTCGCTTAGGTTCCATTCATAAGCGGCAATCAACGAAATCGCCGTGCCTTGATTACCTGCGCGTCCGGTGCGACCAACTCTGTGAATGTAGTCGTTGCCTGAGTGAGCCATATCAAAATTAATTACCAGAGAGACGTCCTCTACATCCAGCCCTCGTGCGGCCAGATCCGTAGCTACCAGAATCTCAACAGCTCCCGAACGGTAGAGGCTCATTACTCGATTCCGCTCGTCTTGAGTCATCTCTCCATGTAATTTATTTACGCGGTAGTCACTACTTAGTAGCTCGCATATCTTGTCCACGCGCAGGCGCTTGTTAGCGAATATGAGAATTTTGCCCTTGCTATGGCTGCTGTCTTTACCCTGCTCTGCCAATATGGCATTCACCAGCTTCAGCTTGTGCTCTTGATCGTCCGACAAAATTATTTGATGCTGAATACTCTCCTGAACCGATCTACTAGCGGACAAACCTACTTTGGCTGGCTCCTTTAGAATCTCTTTGGCGAAAGTAGAAACCCCGGAGTGCTTTAAGGTAGCAGAGAGTAAAAGGGTCTGTCGTTCTTGTGGGCAAGCCTCTACAAGCTGCATCACATCTTCTCGAAAACCCATATCCAGCATTCGATCTGCTTCGTCTAGCACCAGATAGTCAATATCTCCAAGTTCAGCCTGGTCATTTTCAATAAGTTCTTTTAGACGGCCCGGCGTAGCTACCAATATCTCTGGCGTTTTTCTAAGTAAGGCCGCTTGAAATCTAAATTCCTGACCACCAGTCAGAGTTATAGATTTGGTATGGGTGGTGTCAGTGTATTGCTCGCAGATTTTATGTACTTGCTGGGCTAATTCGCGGGTTGGAACCAGTATCAAAGCCGCGGTAGTGTGGGGGCCCTGCCATTCCATCAGCTTTTGGAACAGGGGTAGTAAGTAAGCCAAAGTCTTGCCGCTGCCGGTTTCAGCATCAACCAGCACATCTGATCCTGAGAGTATTAGCGGAATTACCTTTTCTTGTATCTCCGTAGGCTTGGTCAGCTTACGAGAATCAAGCGCAGTGACTAGGCGCGGGTGTAGATCAAAATCGGAAAATAAAATGCCGGATGCCTTCAAAAATTAAACTGGCCGCACATTATAGAGAAGTATGGGTTCAGCAACGCATTGATCGATCGATATATCAAAATATAAAAAACAGGCGGCTAGCTATTCGTTTGGCTATTCGTTTAACTCTGCCAGCAACTGCCGACGAAAACTCAGTAATGCTTCAGATATGCTTTCTTTGGATTTAACAAATCTAATAGTGGGCACAGGAACCGAAACCGCATAGATGCGCCCTAATGGGTCCAGGAATGCAGTGCCAACAGCAGAGATGCCTTCAGAATGCTCTTGGTCATCTACCGCAAGAAATGAACTGCGAATGTCAGCAATCTCCTCCAGCAATTCGGGCAAACTAGAAATAGTATTCGCCGTTTCTTTGAACATGGCGTTTTCGAGTAAGTTTGCTATGGCCATATCTTCCTTTAGGGATAATGCAGCCTTTCCATTTGCTGAACTAAAGGCCGGAAAGCTAGAACCAATTGCTGATACAGCACTTAGCCTATGGTTTGCGGCAATCTGGTCGATAAATACCATTTTGTCGGCCTTGGGCACAGATAGATCAACCGTCTCCCCTGTGACTTTAGAAAGCTGCTCTAGGTGCGGACGTACAAACTTCGCAAAATCAAAGTTTGTATTCGCTGCCATTCGAATAATTGCTGGTCCAAGAGATACGCGGGCATTAGAGGAAGCACCAATTAGCAAATGCTCTTCCGCAAGGGCATTGACTATCCGTTGTACCGTTGAACGAGGTAATTCTACTCGACTCGCAATTTGAGTAAGAGTTAAGCCCTCATTCTCGTTTTCTAGAACCCTCAGAATATTAGCGGCTCGAGCGATAACTTGGATACCACCAGAACTCTTAGCCTGTCCGGCCTGGTTAGAATCTGCGTTCTCAACTTCGATTTCTTTATTCATAGAGCCCAATTTGAAAAGTTATGTGCACTGTTGTCAATACAACCCATTTAACCGTATAGTGGACCACTTAAACCGCAATGCGGTGTAAAGTCAAATTGACTGTTATACGGAAACGGATAGATACAACAGGTTTCACCCCTATGATAGGCTGGCTGGAATCCTTTGTATAAAGGGCTATTAGAGACGTTTTCACGGAAGAACATTTTCCTTTCAGGCAAGGCAAAAATACGCGCAAAGAGGGAGTTTATGTTTATAAACGACCGATTGAGCATATGTTTAACGCCGCATGGGAGTCAAATGGCTTTCGTGCATAGGTCTCTATCTGTAATCAAATTCGAGTTAATAAGGGTGGGGAAATATGAATACAGGCATACTCATTGCTGTACTTATCTATGAAGTAGTTCTTATTTTGGGAGTCGGCTTATGGATAGCTCGACGCGAGGCTAACCAACCAAAACATGAGGGTGATTTCGCCCTAGCGGGACGCAATCTTCCCGTTCCCGTAGTAGCTATCACCTTAGCATTAACAGTCCTCGGCACGGCCCATATCCTCGGCGTATTTGAAATGACCTGGGGCGTCGGCGCATCCGCTGTCTGGTTTAGTATCGCCCACGTTATTCTTCTGGTTGTAGTCTGCCTCTCAACTGGCCTTTGGGTTCGTAGATTAGGTCTCACCACGGTGCCGGAAATACTAGAAATGCTCTATGGCCCGGCAACGCGGCTATTCGTCTCCTGCACCATGGCCGGTGTTATCTTTGGCATCCTAACTATTGAAACTCAGGGCATAGGTATTATCTTTGCCTCAATGACTGGATGGGAAATCAAGAATGGTGCCATTGTCGGCGGTATGCTGGGAATCTGCTATGTAGTTCTGGCGGGTATGAAAGAAGTCGGCTGGCTCAATCTAGTCAATGGAGTGGTGATGTATGTTGGATTGATACTGGCCGTAATTTTTGTTGCGCTTGCCCTTCCCGGCAATGACTACAGCACCATTATGGAACACTACAATACCCCTGAAGAAGTCCATAAACTGAGCATCTACGGCACCCCCGGGATTTTCTTTACCTTTTCTTTAGGCTTTGTAGTCTCGGTGGTATTTAGCCAGAGTATTAATCAGATGCTGATGCAACCCTGTATGTCAGCAGCTAGTGAAGAAACCATCCGCAAAGCACTTTGGTGGGCAGCTCCTATTAACGGTTTGTTTGGTGTATTTGCAGTCGTGCTTGGCCTTACTGCAGCGGCGCTGCCTGAATTCGCAGCTCTTGGCCCCAAAGTAGCAACCACTTCAATGTTGATTGGTTTATTGCCTGGCTGGCTATCGGCTGTGCTTCTGGCTTCTTTCTTAGCGGCTATTCTGTCGACCTTCGCCATGACCAGTTTGGCACCTGCGACCATCGTCACTGTCGATATATATAAAAATCTCTACCGACCAAATGCCTCAGAAAAAGAGCTAACCTTGGTAATGCGAGTGATGATAATCGGTTTAGCCCTTATCGCTATGGCAGTTGCAGCGTCCTTACCGCCAATACTAGCCGCTATGAACTGGTTGTTCTCTTGGTTGGTTCCGATCTTCTGGATAATAATGTTTGGCCTGTTCTGGAAGCGAAATACCAAAGTGGCAATGGCGACCTTGATCTGTGCTTGGATTGCCAATTCCGCATGGTCCTTTACCTCTATATCGTCGGCGATTGGCTGGCCGGCCGATATCAATCCCTACATTACTTTATTGGTTACGCTAGTTGTTGGAATTACCGGCAACCTGATAATGAAAGGCGAACCCGGATTCTTCAAATCAGATGAATATCGAGCTCGAGTTGCTCAACAAGTAGCTGCCGAAGCGTAGCAAGGAGAATAGATTATGTTTTGGAATATATTTTTAAATTCACTAGTTTTAATCGTCGCCATTCTCTTTATAGGCTGGGGCATTGCACGTTTTCTAGAGCGCTCTTCAGAGAAAAGCTCAACACCATCTAACGAAGAGGAATAGACAATGGATGAATTAGCCGTACAACAACTTTGGATGGCCGGTGTCGTAGGCGCCATGGTGGTTTTTGGTATCGCCGCTCTCATTGGCTACTACCGCAAGCCGCAACAAGATACTAGCGCTGAGGATAACGAATCCAGCAGCTAGAACGATCTTCCTTGGGGAGGGAACGGAGGATAGGGCCGAGCTGAGTTGTACAGCCCTGTACTCCATTTTTATTATTGATATGAACTACTTCCATCAAGACCACGGTCTTAGAGGTCCCAAATGATATTTGAAACCATGCTCGCGGGTGTTCCCTCGGCGCTTCGTGCCACAGCATTTTTCTACCCTGAGTTCAAAGCCAAGCTAAAAGAAAAAGACCTCGTTGCCCAGATGAAGATCCAGGACAATTCCAAAGGGCGTTGGTATGAACTAAAGGACGGCAAGGTTAAGTCCAAGTCCGGCATTCACCCAAATCCAGATGTCACTATCTGGTTTAAAAATGAATCTGTAGCTTTTAAAGCGCTGAAGCCACCCAAAAACTACGGAGCCTTAGTTCACGCTGGTAAAAACTTTCAGATGGGCGTTACGGGCGACGATCCACTTGTTTGCTGGTGGATGGAAATTCTCGGTTCAATGCTTACCGTTGGCTACAAGTTCGGTGAAGCACGTAAAGACGGTACTCATCGCTACGTAAACAATACCAATGGTGGCCCGGTTTACGTAGATGTAAAAGACGACAAAATTGTCCGGATTATTCCAATCGACTATTCCGAAGACGACGCTCCATCTTGGTCTATTGATGCCCGTGGCGAGAAATTTACGCCACCGCGCAAAGCAACAGTTACCTCCTATTCTCTGGCCTGGAAATCGATGATTTATTCCGAGGACAGAAACCTCTACCCGATGAAGCGCGTCGACTTTGATCCCCACGGCGAACGCAACACGCAAAATCGCGGTGTCTCTGGTTATGAACGCATTAGCTGGGACGAAGCGTTAACTATCGTCACCGACGAATTCAAACGAGTTAAAGTTGAATGTGGCCCCGGCGCTATTGCGGTTAGCCATGGTTCCCACCACAACTGGGGTAATGTCGGTTATTACCTCAGCGCCTTAATTCGCTTTTTTAACGGTATCGGCTGGACTCGCATCATCCACAACCCTGATAGCTGGGAAGGCTGGTACTGGGGCAGCGTGCACCACTACGGCCACAGCATGCGACTGGGTAACCCAGAATTCTTTGGTCAGGTTGAAGACTGTCTGAAAAACGCCGAAATGATCGTTTTCTGGTCCAGTGACCCCGAAGCTACCAACGGTCTATATGCCGGTTATGAAGGGACTACTAGACGTCTCTGGGCCAAAGAGCTTGGTATCAAATTTGTTCATATTGATCCGCACTGGAATCACTCTGCTGCCTTCTACGGCGGCAAGTGGATCGCACCTAAAGTCGGCACCGACCCCGCCCTCGCACAAGCGCTTTGCCATGTTTGGATTAAAGAAAGCCTTTACGACAAAGACTATGTTGCAAACCGTACTACCGGTTTCGACGAATGGTCAGATCATATTATGGGCGTCACTGACGGTGTGGCTAAAACTCCGGAATGGGCCGAACAAGCTACTGGTGTGCCAGCACGTGAGATACGTGCCCTTGCCCGTGAATGGGGCAATAAGAAGGTTTATTTAGGTGCTGGCGGCCTAGGCGGCGGATTTGGTGGTGCTTGCCGCTCTGCAACTGGTTCCCAGTGGGCCCGAATGATGGTTATCTTGATGGCCATGCAAGGCCTGGGCAAACCCGGCGTAAACTTTGGCAACCTGCAACAGGGTGCGCCTCTGGATTACACCTTCTGGTTCCCCGGTTATGCCGAAGGCGGCATTTCTGGCGATTTAGCCTTTACCGGCTCAGCCTTGAATACCTATTCACGTATGCCTCATGTACTGAGCATGAATACCAGTAAACAGGCGATTCCGCGTATTAACTTGCCTGAAGCCATTCTGAATGGCGAAACCGAGGGCTACTTCACTGATCCGACTTCTATTCATGGTCAATTTTCTAACTTCAAATACCCTGCACCCGGTCACTCGAAGGTTCAGATTCTTTACAAATACGGCGGCGCGTCCTTAGGGACAATGAACAATACCAACCGTTGGGTGAAGATGTATCAATCTGAAAATCTTCCCTTTGTGGTCAGCCAGTCGATTTGGAATGAGGGTGAGACTAAATTTGCCGATGTTATTTTGCCTGCTTGTACCAATTTCGAACGCGAAGATATCGGTGAATGGACGGCTGCAGGAGGCTACGGCCATCAGTTCTACAACCAGGTAAACCATCGCACCGTGGCCATGCAACACAAATGCATTGAACCACTTGGCGAATCAAAATCCGATTACCAGATCTTCTATGAACTGGCAAAACGCATGGGCCTAGGGCTCTATTTTACCGAAGGCTGTGCCGAGATCGATTGGGTCAAACGTATGTTTGATGCCTCAGACGTGTCCGAGAAAATCTCTTGGAAGAAGTTCTGCAAGAAAGGCTATTACGTGATTCCTCCCGATAAACCAGAAGGCCGTGCGCCAACAGCATTCAAATGGTTTCATGAGGGTAACAAGAAAGATTCACCCGAGCCGCATCCTCTTCCAGCCGACTACGGCGAAGAGTACGGACGCGGACTGCAAACACAGTCTGGCAAGATCGAGTTTGTACCTACTTCGTTAAAGAACTTTGATGATCCAGATCGGCCCGCGGTTAATAAATACATGCCAAGCTGGGAAGGCCCGGACACCAAGGAGCTTACAGATAAATACCCGATCCAGATGCTGTCGTCACACTCGCGTTACAGTTTCCATACGCTAGGTGATGGTAAGGACAGTGTCGTCAATGATATTCACGAACACCGGACCAACATTGACGGGTATTACTACTGGAACGCCAAGATAAATCCTAGAGATGCCGAACCACGTGGTATTAAAGAGGGTTCATTGATGCGCATGTTCAACGATCGCGGTTCAGTGATTGTTGCCGCTCGCTTAACCGAGCGAGTGCGACCCGGGATCGTGCAATCTTCCGAGTCTTCTGCGGTTTACGACCCTACCGGCAAACCCGGTAAATCTGCGGATCGTGGCGGTTGTATCAACCAGCTAACTAACCACCGTTCGCAGTCGCGGAAATCCTCTTCTATGGCACCCAATGCCTGTTTGATGCAGGTTGAGCTTTGGGATGGCGAGACCCCCGAGGAAAGCTACGATATCGATGTTAATACGGTCGGGGACAATACCCGCCCCAGCGCCCTTGAAGACGAAAAAAGCGCTCCGGAGGTGCCATCATGAGCAGCAAGACCAAAAAATGGAACATGATTGTCGACGTTGCCAGGTGCAATAACTGCTACAACTGTTTTGTCGGCACCAAAGACGAATACGTAGGCAACGAGCACAAAGGCTACACCGCGCCACAACCACTGCACGGCCATCAGTGGATAGATATCAAACGCGCTGAAGGCGGCCAATGGCCCATGGTTGAATCACAATTCAGACCCGAAATGTGCAACCACTGTGATGACGCTCCCTGTATGAAAGTCGCCAAAAACGGCGCTATCACAAAGCGAGCCGACGGCATTGTTATCATCGACCCGGTCAAATCCAAAGGCCAAAAAGAAATCGTTGACGCCTGTCCATACAACGCAGTGTTCTGGAACGAAGAACTGGAAATTCCGCAAGCCTGGCCCTTTGATGCCCACCTGTTAGATAACGGTTGGAAAAAGACCAAAGCCGAGACCTGCTGCCCTACTGACGTAATGCGCTCGATTAAAGTCAGCGATACCGAGATGCTTCGTATTGTTGGTGAAGAAGAGCTGAATACCATTGTATCCCGAGAAGGTGCCAAACCACGTATCTACTACAAAAACTCGGAAGTATTCGACAAAGTATTTATTGGCGGTACTGTCGTTACAAACAAAGATGGCATTGAAGACTGTGTGCAGGGCGCAACTGCGGTAGCCAAGCAAAACGGTCAAGAATTTGGCCGTGCTGAATCCGATGCCTTTGGGGACTTTAAAATCATGAAGCTACCTAAAGGGCTGGGCGGCGTAACCCTTGAGATCGAGTTTAACGGCGGCACACAAAGCCAGGATATTGAGGTAGACGAAAGCCTTTATGTTGGCTGTGTATCGGTTTAGAGGGCGAACATGCCCTTTAATCGATCTCCTGCCAACCACTGCCGAGTATGCCAATCAACTGAAATTGATTATTATCGGGCCGAAATACCGCCGCAGCCCCTTCCGGAAAATTGGCACGGCTTATCTCTGAGGAAGTGGCAATGGAGATAGGAATTACGTGCCCTATCAGCCAGGTGTTTCCCTCCCCGGGAGGGGTAGATAAGTATTGGCGTAACATAGAAATATGAGCGCCGTAGCCACTGGTAGCAAAGTCGTCTGCAATTAACCAAGAGTCGATCTCGACTCGCTCAGCCCCAAAGGCCAGCTCAGCTGAATCTCGGGCACGAAAAACTGGACTAGTCGCGACATGGCCCACTTTTAATTCAAGACGTTCAATAGCGGCGCCTATGGCGACGGCCTGCACCCTGCCGGCCTCGGACAGATTTCTCTGAAGTTCTCTGTTAGTCAGGTCAAAAGTTCTATCTAGAGGCTCACCGGTCGTATCTGCATGGCGCATGTATACAACGTTACCACCCTGCTGCAGGGCTTCTATTAACCTGTCCTGATCGCCCAATTGCGCCTGTACGCCAGTGCTGGCAAGACCAAGAAAAC
>Ga0302114_10000038_pt1 | contig 92271 bp, 96 predicted proteins | sample AG5_Surface_MG_FD_203107 | JGI IMG/M metagenome (GOLD analysis project Ga0302114, IMG submission 203107) | Marine microbial communities from Western Arctic Ocean, Canada - AG5_Surface | ecosystem: Environmental > Aquatic > Marine > Oceanic | place: Canada: Western Arctic Ocean | collected... | reverse complement strand
AGAGGCTCACCGGTCGTATCTGCATGGCGCATGTATACAACGTTACCACCCTGCTGCAGGGCTTCTATTAACCTGTCCTGATCGCCCAATTGCGCCTGTACGCCAGTGCTGGCAAGACCAAGAAAACTGACTACCAAGACAAAGGCTAGGCTTGATGAGATTCGAGAGTTCATATTTGTAGAGCTCCCTCCAGTAACAGGGTTCAGATAAGACTTATTAGAAAGCATTTTAGTCAGAACCTTTAGTAACTAGCAACGAGACCGAAATAGAGTGCATCAGACTCGATTCTGATTTACTTTTGGGTTTAAACCCTCTTTTGGAGAAAATCATGCATATAAAATTCTGCGCCGCTGCATTTGCTTTTACACTGATTCTGCCCTCGTTGGTAACCGCCCAACAGGAGTCCGATGCGCCTATAAGCTTTTTTGTAACTAGTTCAACGCAAACCGGTAATTTGGGCGGACTGGCTGGAGCGGACGCTACCTGCCAAAGCTTGGCGGCGGAAGTAGGCGCCGGCGACCTCACCTGGCGAGCCTACCTGAGCACACATGGCAGCAATGTCGAACCGGCGGTCAACGCGCGTGATCGCATTGGCAATGGCCCTTGGTATAACTCTAAGGGCGTATTGATAGCTGGCAGCCTTGCTGACCTGCACGGGGATATTCAACGAGACACTAATCTTATCTATCGTGAAACGGCGCTTACAGAAAAAGGTGAGCTTGTGAACGGTAGAATCCGTCCAGAGGGAGAGAACAATCAGCATGACATGCTGACCGGTTCAGATTCTCACGGCCGCGCCTTTTCATCTGGGGCATCTCGAAACGCGAATTTAACCTGTAACAACTGGACCTACGATGGCCCAGATGGCAGCGCCATGATTGGTCATCACGATCGTTTAAGCTCATGGAATACTTCCTGGAATTCTTCCCATGCTACTAACGGCTGTTCTGCAGAGGCATTACTTGAAACCGGCGGTGGTGGACATTTCTATTGCTTCGCACTAGATCAATAATGAAAGGTATAACTACCAGAAATGCATTTTTGCGCGGACTTCTCTTACTAACCGCCCTCTTCTCAGTTCAATTATTTGCGCAACAATTACCTGATCCACAACGCTTCGAATCAGATATCCGACAATACGAGCAGCTGGACCGTACCAACCTACCACCGCAGGGCGCTATTCTTCTAACAGGCAGTTCCAGTATTGCCCGCTGGAGTCAGGCAAAAGAAGCTTTGGCTCCCTTAACTGTCATTCCAAGAGGCTTTGGCGGCAGCATAATGAATGACCTCCTCTACTATCTGGATCGGGTAGCCCTCACTTACAAACCCCGGGCTATTTTGATCTACGAGGGAGATAACGACACTGGGTTTCGCAATCCGATTCCTAATGAAACGATTCTTGATCAACTAGAACAAATCATCGCCAAGATTCATCGAGAGCTACCAGAAACAAGAATCTACGTTCTAGCAGTAAAACCCAGTGTATCGCGGCGCAGCGTATGGCCAGTGGCGCAACAGGTGAACGCAAGCTATATAGATCTGGCAGACTCAAATCCATTGGTTTACTACATCGATGTAGCGACACCACTGCTCGGCCCCGACGGAAACGTACGCACTGATATATTTGTTTCGGACAACCTGCATCTTAATGATCTGGGCAACGAAATATGGGGTGCCACAATCAAATCTGCACTAATGCCTTACGAGGCTGAGTTCGAATAGGAGTTCGCACATTTATTGATAATTAATCTCATGCAAGTTTCATTTTTTGGTACTTACATAAAAAGTTATATCGGCGGTGAAAACGGTTTTCTTCTGAGCATTCTTAACCACTACTGGTACGACAATATCACCAACTCCCACAACAGGCGTATTGAACTCGCTTATTGCTTCCAGCTTTCCAATACCCTTAGCGATATATGAAACGGTCATACCCCTAGGTATCCAGCGCAAAGATGTTGGCACCGCAGCGTCTAAAGCCATGCCTCCGGTTATCTCCGCCAGAGTACAGAGTGCTCCTGCATTTACAGTGCCAATGTGATTTCTGACAGACCAACGATCCGCCATCTGAATCTTGCAATAGGCCGGCCTAAGTTCTATCACCTTGGGTCGTATCTTTCCGAAGAACGGAGCCTTTAATCCAATACCGATATTAAATAGATGGTTACCTAAGGGCAAAGGGATCAATTTTTTGTAGAGGCCATAAATCGAGAGCTGCATTTTTATATGATTTCTAATATTAGATTGAAAGAGAGAGTATCAAAAAAGGGGGCAAATGCGCCCTCTTCGATTCAACTTAGATCCAGAGACTAAAACGTCACACCAGAATCGTCTTCAGGTTCTTGTTTTTTTGGGTTTGCACCGTATTTATTTGTTTCCGCATCACTATTGGACACCATGAAAAACAGAAGAACAAAGGAGCCAATAAATGGAACCAGTGTTATTAGCAGCCACCAAGCACTGCGGTTTGTGTCATGCAGTCGGCGTATGCACACCGCCAAACCGGGGATCAAAACAGCAAGGCAATAGATACCGCTCAATACTCCTAATCCTGTATTTGCATTTAGTGCTCCAACTTGGGTATCAATCCCCACCAAAACCGCGCTGACAATCAAATTGAATAGAACGAAATACCAGTATTCTTTCCGTTGCGCACGGCCCCTGAAGGTAGCGTATTTAGTTTTTAGTACATCTAGATACCAGTTCATATTCCTGCCCTATTCTTGGTTTGAGAAAGCCCATTAATATAGGATCAGAGCATTATGTCAACGCAAAATACTGCGCCGGCAATGAACAGGAAGTTTCATTCAGCAAAACCGCTGTTAAACCCGAGTAAGCTTTGGCGAAAGATGATCCAATGCTTCTACACTTTGCAGATAGAAATTGAACATTTTATTGGGGAATTAGGATGAAGATAAGCAAGATCACGCTCTTAACCATAATCGGCCTGTCGGTTTTCACAGCTGCTGGCGCTTTTGCTCAAGCACGGGACTACGATGAATGGTTCGGTGGCAACTTAATGTTGGTAGATCTGATCGACGCTGAGAAAGGCTACTGCTTAGATCTTGAGGGTTACGCATCCATAACAGATACAAGCCGTCCGGTTATCGTACATTCTTGTAAATTGGGTTATTGGAAAGATGGCACATGGCGAGTGAACTACCCGGAAGAAGGCCAAGTCTATCTTCCTGAATATGACCTCTGCCTTGCTGCCCCTGCATTGGAAGAAGAAGCGGTAGTAATTTTAGAAAATTGTTCTGGTTCACAAATGCAGAGATTTGTTTTCCGAGATGACGGCAAAATTGAAATTGATTCTGGTACAAGTAACTCACTCTGCCTTGCAGTCGGCGAGGTTAGCCGGGCTACAGGTAACAATCTACGTCGACAAACAAGGTTTGCAAGCTGTGATGATACTTCCGATGCCTTTACTCAATGGATACTGCCCGCCGAAGACGCTGTATACACAGATTTCGAATTTACTCCATTAGCATTACTTGCGGACGCCGGACAAGGTGGTGCGGGTGGCCCTCCCATAGGTAACCTATTTCGAGGTGCCTGCGCACCCTGTCATGGACCCGCCGGTGACGGGTTGGCTTCAGAGTTCGCGCCTAAACTAACCGGTCAGGAAGATTGGTACCTGTCTCGACAACTAACAAACTTTGTCAGTGAATTCCGCGGTGGTCACGAAGGTGAACGCTGGGCCACTCAAATGAGTTTTCATATAGCCGATTTCACACAGGCTCAATTGGATAGCTTTGTAGAGCACATCGGATCGCTAGAAGACATCTCGGCACCGGTGACTATTGAAGGCGACATCGCTCGCGGTGAACAGCTATATACAGGGACCTGTGCGGCCTGTCATGGCCCGGAAGCGATGGGTAATCAAGGACTAGGATCACCTCGCTTAGCGGGTATGGCCGACTGGTATATGGTTATCCAGCTTGATAAATTCCGAAATAATCTACGTGGGGACAAGCCTCAGGATATTATGGGATTACAGATGGCATTATTTGCCAAATCGCTGCCCGATGAGCAGGCCCTGCTAGATGTAACGGCCTATATAAATACCCTAGCGCCCTAATGTTGGCTTCTCCCTAACTTCTTTCCATACGCGCAGACGAATGCTAGCCTAGGGTTCTTTCGTAGTCTTTTCGGGGAGAACTAGATGTCATTTACCAAACCAATTAACCGCCGCCAATTCCTAGGACAAACTGCTGCCGCTGCCGCCGCTAGCACTCTACCTTTGAGTGCGATGGCGCAGCACCTGCCCACAGGCGACATCGTCAAACGGTATATTCCTGGCACGCACGAAGCCATTCCAGTAGTGGGTATTGGAGCGCCAGATGTCTTCTTTAAATATCGAGAGGAAGGCGGAAAAGCGCTTTCTCAGCAGGTACTTCAGGCGATGATAGATATGGGCGGACGCCTATGCGATACACCGGCTTACTTTGAGCCAAATATCCCAGACCCGGTTTTTGGTGAAATCATGGATGATATGGGCGGTATACAGAATGAATTGTTTTTAACCACCAAAATTTCTCTTCCCAATTCTCCAATTGGTCGAGCAGCTGGAATTGCCGATGCCGAACGCGCCTTCAATTATCTAGGTAAAGATCCTGTCGATATGATGCTTGTGCACAACATGTACGATATGGAAAACAAATATCCGATCGTTAAAGAGTACAAAGCTGAAGGCAGAGCCCGCTATATCGGGGTAAGCCGAACACGCACAGAGGACTTCAGCGAACTCAAGGATTTTATGATCAGAGAAGAACCCGATGTTGTCGTTCTAGGCTATTCACCCTTTCAGCAGGGCCCAGCGGAGCAGGATGTCATGGCAATTGCTCAGGACCTGGGCATCGCAATGATTGCGGTGGAAGCATTTAAAGCCGGAGAAGATGGTGCCATGTTTGGCAAAGTAGCCGGTCTCGAAATACCAGACTTTGCGAAAGAAATTGGTATCGAAAGCTGGGCCCAGTACGCCCTGAAATGGATACTAGGTGACCCAGCTATGACGGCTGTGGTTACGGAAACTGTTCGCCCTCACCATGTTATCGACAATATGACCGCAGCCTACGGCGAATACCCCGACCAGGCACTTCGCAAGCGGATGTCAGACTTTTTGTTGGCGCTTGCCTAACAACAACCTAAACAACCATCAAATTCAGGGGATTCCGTGATGTCATTTTCGAAACCGATTAATCGCCGTAAGTTTTTGGGCCAAACCGCAGCCGCCGCCGCCGCTAGCACTCTACCTTTGAGTGCGATGGCGCAACACCTGCCTACAGGCGACATCGTCAAACGATACATCCCGGGAACACACGAAGCGTTACCTGTAGTTGGCATGGGCGCAACGAATGTCTTCCGTAGCTATCCAGAGGAAGGCGGAAAAGAGCTGTCTCAGCAAGTTCTTCAGGCCATGATAGATATGGGCGGACGCCTTTGCGATACGCCCTCACCCGGCTTCAACGAACCAGATGCGGCAGACCCTGTTTTTGGCGCAATGATGAAGGATATGGGCGGCATACAGAATGATCTGTTTTTAACTAACAAAATTTCTACTCCGAGATCGGAGCCTGGCAGTGAGGCTGGCTTTGCCGACGCCGAATGGGCCATTGATTATCTGGGCAAAGACCCGATAGATCTATTGCTTGTACACAACATGAAAGATATAGAAAACCTATACCCTGTGGTTCAGAAATTAAAGGCCGAAGGTAGAACCCGCTATATTGGTGTCAGCAGAACCCGTACAACTGACTTTACTGCTCTTAAAGACTTTATGAGAAGAGAAAGACCCGACTTTATACTCTTGGGTTATTCACCTTTTCAGCAAGAACCGGCAGACCAAGACGTAATGGCAATTGCACAGGATCTGGGAATCGCGTTGATTGCCGCGGAAGCCTTTAAAGCAGGTGAAGATGGTCTTTTCTTCAGCAGGGTAGCCGGAGTGGAAATACCAGAATTCGCCAAAGAGATCGGCATAGAAAGTTGGGCTCAGTACTCACTGAAGTGGATACTAGGTGACCCAGCCATGACTTCCATTGTTGTGGAAACCTCCAATCCGCATCACGTTGTAGATAATATGACAGCAGCCTATGGTGAGTTCCCTGACCAGGCGCTTCGTAAGAAGATGTCGGACTTCTTGTTGAATCTTGGCTAACTTCTAGTCTCAGCAGAAATAAAAAGCCTATGGCAAAACCATAGGCTTTTTTATGTTTACTTGATTAATTTTGGTTTAAGCCATTTTCAGGCGCCCTTCTATTTGGTCACTTATTTTCTAACCTTGCTATCAAACTCGAAGTATCCCAGCGACTTCCACCAAGCTCTTCAACTTCCTTATAGTAACCGTCAACCAGCTTGGTCATCTCGAGGATAGCGCCATTCTGCTCTGCAGCTTGCAGGGCCATCTTGAGATCTTTACGCATCCATTCAACAGCAAAGCCAAATTCAAAACTGTTGTCGACCATATTCTGCCAACGGTTTTCCATCTGCCATGACTGGGCAGCACCCTTGGATATCGCTTCAATAACTTTTGGTATATCCAGATCGGCACTTTTTGCGAAGTGCAGAGCTTCTGATAAACCCTGCACCACTCCGGCAATGCATATCTGATTTACCATCTTGGCCAACTGACCAGAACCAACAGGGCCAATATGGGTGATAGCCTTTGCATAGGCATCCATCACCAGTTGTACCTTTGTAAAAGTCTCGGGCTCGCCACCAACCATAATTGTCAATTGGCCGCTCTCTGCCCCTATTTGTCCACCAGATAGTGGCGCATCCAGAAAGCCAACAGCTTTGGACGCTGCTGCCTCTGATATCTCTTGGGCAATAGCAGCTGATGCCGTTGTGTGGTCAACAATAATTCCTGACTTACCTATTCCCTGAAGAATGCCCTCCTCACCCAAAACCACCTGTCGAACGTCTTGGTCATTTCCCACACACAAGAATGCAATATCTGCCTCCTTAGAAGCCTCAGCAGGGGTATCCGCTCTCTCGCCACCATGCTGGCGGCACCATTTTTCTGCTTTTTTTGTGGTGCGATTAAATACACAAACTTGATGACCTGCAGATTGCAGATGTGCGGCCATGGGGAAACCCATAACGCCAAGTCCGATAAATGCGAGCTTCATATCTATTCCTGTTCTTTAATGATATCTAGCGACCTCTAGGTCATATTATTGGGAGATAACAGTTTTTCCAATTCTTCTCTGGCTATATCTGTATTTTCCTCGGCGACATCAATAACTGGCCGGCCATCCTGAAAGGCTATCTTGGCTATCTCGGCAGCCTTCTGGTATCCGATAATTGGATTTAACGCAGTTACCAGAATTGGATTACGTTCTACCTGCTCGGCGATTATTTCTCGATTAACCTCTATGCCGGATATAGCTTTATCCGCCAAGTGTTGCGCCGAAGTAACAATCAAATCAGCGCTCTTTATCAGGTTCCCGCCTATAAGAGGCAACATCACATTCAGCTGAAAATTGCCGGATTGAGCAGCAATGGCATTGCTACTGTGATAGCCCATTAGTTGGGTCATTGCCATAATGACGGCTTCGGGAATTACCGGGTTGACCTTGCCCGGCATTATCGACGACCCAGGTTGTAGTTCAGGCAATCTGATTTCTGCCAAACCGCTATTTGGTCCTGAATTCATCCAGCGCAAGTCATTGCATATCTTGATCAATGTGATGGCAATGCCTTCAAATACTGCCGACACCTCATGCTCAACCTCTTGCCCTGCAATTCTGCTGGCGAGATTTATGCAAGGCTTGAACTGCAGCCCCTCACCACTCAACGCCTCACAAACCTGCTTTCCAAAATCCGGATGACTATTGATACCGGTACCTATTGCCGTTCCGCCTAGCGGCAACTGACAAAGACGCTCCAACGTATCCGTTAATCGTGCTTTATGTTCTCGTATCTGGAATGCCCAGGTACCCAATTCTTGTTTTAAACTAAGAGGAACTGCATCCATCAGGTGAGTGCGGCCGGTTTTTATAACATCGGCATTCCTATCCGCTAGCAGCTCAATTTCCACCGCTAGCTTTTCTAGCGCCGCTAAAACTTCATATCGGATTTTTCTGGCAGTCGCCAACTGGATAGTTGCTGGAATTACATCGTTGCTGCTTTGGCCGAGGTTAACCTGATCATTCGCTTGAACCTTTTGTTCCAGTTCCCGCCCAAGGTCTTGGCTCGCTAAATTCGCCAGAACCTCATTCATATTCATATTGCTTGAAGTGCCGGAACCGGTCTGAAATAAATCGACGGGGAACTGATCCTCATGCTCTCCCGCACATACAGACTCAGCGGCCCTATGAATAGCATCAGCTACACTTGCATCAAGGATAACAAGCGATGCATTGACCTTTGCTGCGTTGCCCTTTATATCCGCCAAGGCATATATCAGGGCTGTTGGCAGTCTGCCTCCGCCCAGATCGAAGTTCTGCACTGCTCGTTGGGTTTGTGCGCCATACAGGGCCTCTGTGGGAACTTCCACAGCCCCCAAACTATCTTTTTCAGTTCTACTTTTGAATGTGCTTTTAGTCACCTTAACCATTGTGAGCAACCATTTTTTCTCAATCGACCTTAAGATTCTATACCTATATACCGGAGGCTGGCGGATTCAAGTTAGTTATTAGACTTGGCTATTCTGGAAGCGGAATAAATTCCGTTTCGCCAGGAACCTTGGGAAAGCGATCGGCCTTCCAATCCGCTTTGGCTTGCTCAATTCGTTCTTTTGATGTGGAAACCAAATTCCAAAAGATATGTCGCGGACCAAGAGATTCACCACCTATAAAGGCAATTCTGCTCTGTTCTGAAGCCACTAGCTCCACACTAGCCTCTGATTCCAATATAGCCATTTGATGCTGCTTAACGGGCACTCCATTGGCCTCAACACTTCCATCAACCACATAAAGCGCCAGTTCGGGTACGTTGGTCGGAGCGATTAATTTACCGCCCTCTGGCATTGCTGCTTCGACATATAATGTTTCGCAGAAGGTTTTAACCGGTGACTCAATTCCATAAGCACTGCCAATTAACACCCTTATATCTACATCACCTTTGCTAATCCCGGGAATACTAGTCTTCGGATAGTGATAAAAGCCCGGATCAATTTCTTGAAGCTCTTCAGGTAAAGCCAGCCAAAGCTGCAGCCCACACATCTTGTGCCCGGCGGCCCGCATCTCGTCGCCGGTGCGCTCGGAATGCACAATGCCTTTGCCAGAGACCATCAGGTTAACCTCTCCAGGCCCTATTGCCTGAACTATTCCCAAACTGTCTCGGTGGTAGATACCGCCTTCAAATATGTAGGTGACAGTGCACAAACCTATATGAGGGTGCGGTCGAACATCCATACCCTGCCCTGGCTCAAAGGTTGCCGGACCCATATGGTCGAAAAATATCCAAGGGCCAACGGATCGCTGTTTTCTGAAAGGCAATAGTCGAACTACGGAAAACCCGCCTAGGTCCTTCTCTACCGGTTCAATAATAAGAGGCACGCCGTTGGTCGGATTTTCTATGCAGTCGTTAGTTTTATCTTGCTCGTCACTCATAGTTCTGGCTCGTCTTCTCTATCAAAATAATTGCCGCAGGTTTTGCAAAATTTAGCGCTTCTATCGTGCTCGCCATCGCCACAGTTATCGCAAAGGAGCAACATGCGGTCCGCTCGTATTTGATCGATAAGTTGACTGGTAATGATTCCCGTAGGCACCGCGATTATTGAATACCCTGTGAGAATAACAACCGTGGCTACGACCTGACCAAAGGCGGTTTGGGGAACAATATCGCCGAAACCAACCGTGGATATAGTCACGATAGTCCAGTAAATGGAGGTTGGAATACTAGAGAACGCGTCGTTATAGGGCCCTTCCACTAAAAACATAAGGGCACCAAAAATGGTTGCCAATACAAACACAAAACAGAAAAACACTAATATTTTTCGGCGACTAGCAATTAGTGAACGCCACAGCGTATTTGCTTCATACACATACTCAATAAGCTTCAGCACCCTGAATATACGCATTACACGAATGAGTCGAAGGATAATTAGCGACTCTGCTCCGGTGAAGATCAGTGCCAAATAAGTAGGTAGAATCGCAACCAGGTCAATAAAGCCATACACCGAAAAAATATACTTGCGCGGTGACGGGTGAGTGTAGATTCGAATAATGTATTCGACAGAAAATAGAATAGTGAAAAACCACTCCGCAGAATCGAAAATACCCTGATAGTGCATACTGATGGACTGCACGGATTCCAAGATAACGGTCGCTACGCTGGCTAAGATGGTGTAGATCAACACCATGTCAAAGGTTTTCCCGGCAGGCGTATCGGTGCCAAAAATCACATGGTGAAGTTTTTGTCGCTTATTCAGCTGGTTCATTACAAGACTCAGTGCTATCGCAGCTCGTATAATGCACGCTTAGAGACCTTTTCACGAAAGCTATTTCACTCCCATGCGGCGTTAAAAACATGCTCAATCGATCGTTTATAAATATAAACTCACTCTTTGCGCGTGCTTTTGCCTTGCCTGAAAGTAAAATATTCTTCCGTGCAATAATCTCTTTTAACAAAACATCTGGAATCCCATGAGCAAAAATTCTCGCCTGGTTTATTCAACTGACCAAGGAAAGGTTAAAAAATCCGAGGAATTGAATCCAACTCAGAGTGGCGTGCAGAGTGGCGTGCAGAGTGGCGATGGCATAGTCCGCATCCAACGGGAAACCAAAGGTCGGGGCGGAAAAGCAGTTAGCGTAGTACTTGGAATTCCCGCGGATAAGCTCAAAGAAATATGCCAATTACTCAAGTCTCGCTGCGCAACAGGCGGTGCGGTAAAAGAAAACAATATAGAGATACAGGGTGACCACAGAGACAAGATCAAGGAGCTATTAGAAAAGCAGGGATTTCAAGTAAAGCTGGCCGGGGGCTGATATGAAACAAATAAGCCCTTTTGGGTCCTGGGAATCTCCTATTGGCGCAGAGATGATGGTTTCCTCAAGCCTTTCCCTGTCCGATGCCCGCTCGCATAACGGTTTAATCTTCTGGCACGAATCCCGCCCCTCTGAACAGGGTCGAGGAGTAATAGTTTGTCGCGACATCGAGGGTACTGAGCGAGACCTAATTTCACCTCCCTATTCCGCCCGATCTGGTGTGCACGAATACGGTGGCCGCTGTTACACCCTTAGCGATGAAAATCTGTATTTTGTGAATTCAGCTGACCAGCAGATTTATCGACATTTATTTGCTCCAGCTACTAGCTCCAAGCCTATCCGTATAACGCCAGCAGATGGGCGACGTTACGCCGACTTAGAATGGGTGGAAGCTTCCAATGCATTGGTGGCAGTCTGCGAAGATCACCGTATCAAAGGCGCGGAGCCTTTGACTTCCATCGTAATTCTCGACCTAAACCAGGCAGACCAAACCAACGCAGAAGTTGAACCTCTTAGCTTAGTAAGCGGCGCTGACTTTTACGCATATCCACGCGTTTCAGCGGACCAGAAGAAAATTTGCTGGATTGAATGGAATCATCCAGAGATGCCCTGGTTCTCTACTAGGCTATGGACAGCGGACCTACACAATCTAACAGCCAGTAACTCAATACAAATTAATGCCGGCGCCGAGCAAGCGATCTTTCAACCCGAATGGCATTCAAACGGAAATTTGTATTTTTGCACAGATGAAAACAATTACTGGAACATATACTGCTCAGAACCCTCTGGTGAACTAGAACGGTGCTCTAGCTTTGATGGCGAGTGTGGTTTACCTCTCTGGCAATTTGGTATGCAAACCTATGCATTTCTTGGAGTAGATCAAGCGCTCTGTGGTGTATGTACTGAGGGTGTTTGGCGACTTCTTCAATTAAATTTGACCAGCGGTAAGACAGAACATATCAATTCAGACCTTAGTTTGGTTCATCACATTTCTTCAGATCAAAATACTGCTCTGGTAATTTCTTCAAGCCCACTTTCAAGTAGCCAAATACAAAGCTTTGATCAGGAATTAATAAGCGCCAACATCAAAACTTCTTCAGAAACCTCCATTCCCATCGAAGCTATTTCAATCGGAAGCCAAGTTGAATTTACGACAACAGACTCCATGTCGGCAAAAGGCTTCTTTTACCCGCCGAAAAATCCCAAATTCCAAGGCGTTACAGGCTCTACTCCTCCCTTAGTAGTTCTTTGCCACGGTGGACCCACCGCAGCCACAGCAAGCGCACTAAATTTAAAAGTACAGTTTTGGACTAGCCGAGGCTTCGCCGTATTTGACGTGAACTATCGCGGCAGTACTGGTTATGGGCGGGACTATCGGGCTTTATTAAATGGTAAATGGGGAATATATGATGTCGAAGATGCCTGCGCTGCTGCCGAGTACGCCTGTAATCAAGGCTGGGCAGATCCAGCCAAAACTATAATCCGCGGGTCCAGCGCCGGTGGCTATACAGTGCTTAGCGCCCTTACTTTCCACGATAGCTTTGCCGCAGGTGGATGCCTCTATGGAATTGGCGACCTTAAAACCCTAGTGGGAGATACGCACAAGTTCGAAGCGAGATATGGCGATTGCCTAATTGCCCCCTGGCCTGAGGGCGCATCGGAGTATGACCTAAGGTCACCGATAAATTATATCGATCAGCTAGCCTGCCCCGTTATTTTCTTTCAGGGGCTAAAGGACAAGGTAGTTCCACCAAACCAGGCAGAGATGATGGCAGAGGCCCTAGCCAAAAAAGGCTTGCCAGTTGCGCATGTTACATACGCTGGAGAAGGCCATGGATTTCGAAGCGCGCAAAATATTGTGCATTCATTTAATGCTGAACTGGCTTTCTATGGGAAGGTTTTTGGGTTTGATACCGACTCTTCCGTAGAGGATCTGGATATCCGCAACCTACCCAGGCTTTAGCTTCCAATAAAAAAGGCGCCCCAATTGGAGCGCCTTTTGCATATCTTGGTTTTTACCCTCTCTTAGTAAGCGAGAGGCTTGTGGCAATCAACCTCAATAAACTCATAATCTGCCGTATATGGCTTTTTCGAGGTTAACGTATGCGTCGCGGTTAAGTAACCTGGATCAGTTACCACCATTTCCATATTCATAACCGAACGGCTGTTTTCATCAGCTGATCGAGAGTAAGTCTCGACCGTTGTGGTCTGGTCGGTCAATGCATTGCCATTAGGGCTGGTTAAATTCCCAAGCAGGTGCGTTGTTTCGACAATCAGCGTCTGTCCTTCATATCGAGCGATCGACTGACCCAAGTGGGTGTGATCACCGCCAACAAGTTCTCTGTCATCAAAATATATAGTTCGAACGCTGCCGTATTCCTCATAGGAAATAACCACATGATCATCAAACTGTTCGATTCGATAAGGATGCGGCGTAAATCCAGACTGGCGCACTAATCCGGGCGGCTCACATTGAACCTGCGGATCATTAATCGGATCATACTGGGCTTGCAGTGCTGCACCCATTTCGTTGTAGGGCATAGCTGGACCGCCTCGCCCAGGTGGGCCACCGCCAGCTCCGGGAGGGCCACCAGCGTCTCGAGCAGCGCCGGTTGGTCTATTGCGAACCGCGTTGGTCCAGGCACCGGTTAAATTGGGTAAGCCATCGGCTCTTTGCATTGGCAGGGAGTTATTTGCAGCCACTGTCTCGGTAACTTGCTCGCCAGGAGTACCTACAATTGCGCCATTGTTTGGGTTAACCAGATTAATCTCTTCCATAGAGACCATAGGTGAACCGTTGCGCGTTGAATTGCCAGTAACTCGGATGTAATCACCTTCGACTAAGGAATCACGACTCCAACCGCGGTTACGTAAAAGAGTGGCTGCGCCGCCTTCACTCATCCATTGCAGTTGGTTACCCGCTTCATCGGTTGAGTTGAAGTAGATAATTACGTGTGGATTACTGAAACTCATTTTTTCTACGTAGCCTTCTACTGTGATTATTTCATCAGTAAAGGTTGCCGAGAATGAATGGTGTGCCTGCGCAGAAATTGCGCTGATTGCCATCGCCAGAGCAAGGCCAAATCCAAATACTTTTCTGTTCAACATCGTCTTAATTTCCCCAAGATCAAAGATTAACTTTCTGTAATTATACGGCAGAATCATTCATCCAGACAGCATTTACTTATTTAGTTAATTGATTAGAATCAAGGCATTAGGAACCCTTTACAAGATTTTACCGAAATGTGCACAAAAGGAAGATCTATAGGGCTTCAGCGGACAACCATAAAAAAACGCCCATAACCGATAGGCCATGGACGTATATTTCTAGGCGTTTAAGCTGCCTTTATATTAGTTCCTTAAAGGAGCCTCGCATTCGACTTCAATAAATTCGTAATCATTTTCCCCATACTTACTCCAGCTTATGGTCCAGGGAGTTAATAAATATCCCGGATCTGTAGCAACCATATCCAGACTTAAAACGGCGCGCCCCTCGTCTGTATCAGTTCGGTAGTAGGTTTCCACTGTAGAGGTTTGGTCTGTAAGCGCATTACCCGTGGTAGCTGACAGATTTGGCAATAGATTATTTGATTCAATAATTAATGTCTGCCCCTCATACCGAGCCCAAGACTGACCCAAATGAGTTTTCTCTCCGCCAACCATGTCTCGCTTGTCAAAGTAGACAGTACGCACGCCACCGTACTCTTCATAAGAGATAACCACATGGTCGTCGTATTGTTCTATACGCACCGGATGCGGAGAAAAACCCGCTTGACGGACCAAGCCCGGCGGTTCGCACCAAACCTGAGGGTCATTTACCGCATCAAAAACTGCATGCAGCGCGGCTCCGGCTTCGTTGTAATCCATAGGAGGAACATTATCGAAGGGACGCCCTACTCGGCCAGTGGCCTCTCCCGTCCATGCGCCAGAGAAATTGGGCAGTCCATTTGGAAGTTGCAGTGACTTGCTTAAAACTACCGCATCTTCGATATCTGGTCCGCCAGGTATACCTACCACAGCGCCTGTACTAGGGTTAACAAACTCGATATCTTCCATCGACACCATTGGAGTTCCGTTACGTGTCGAATTGCCGGTTATGCGTACATAGTCGCCTTCAACCAATGTATCTCTATCCCAGCCTTGTGAACGCATGGAGGTTGCCGATCCACCTTCCGATCGCCACTCTTGTTCACGACCATTTTCATCGGTCAATCTGAAGAAAACCATTACATGAGGATTGCTAAATTTTAGTCGTTCGACGTAGCCCTCCACAGTAATAATGTCTTCAGTAAAGGTTGCCGCAAATGAATGATGTGCATTGGCTGGCAATGCCGAGATGGTAAGCCCGATAACCAGCACTGCACTGAAAAATTTGTTCATTAGATCCCCCGCGTAAATAGTAATTCTGAACTACGCCTAGCCTGCCATTAATATTTGCTCAACATAACTTAGGCGCGCAATTTTGTGTTCTTGTCTTATAAATCTGGCAATATTCATATAACTATCGTTTAAGTATATTCAGATCTATAGATCTGAATATATCCAACTCAAGCAAAGATCTCCATAGGGTTAGCAATTCTTATCATATTCTCATTATTACTGGAACGCCCATGAGCCGTTGGCGCGCCCCAAGACCTGCAAGCACTGCGGTTATTAGCCCGCAAGGATTTGCCCTGCTCGAGCAAGAGTTGCACCAGCTGTGGAAAGTAGAGCGGCCTCAAGTAACTGCGGTAGTTTCCGCCGCTGCAAAAAATGGTGATCGATCTGAAAACGGCGACTATATCTACGGCAAGAGACGCTTGGGCGAGATTGATTGGCGTGTGCGCTACCTTCAAAAAAGACTAAAAAACCTACAGGTAATAGATCAAAAACCTACTGATCCAAGCAAGGTATATTTCGGTGCTCGCGTTGAGGTAGAAGACCCAGAGGGTGAAAGCTTGATTGTGACTATCGTCGGACCCGACGAGATCAACCCAGATAAAAAACATATCAGTATAGATTCCCCTCTTGCTCGTGCCCTTCTTGGTAAATCCGTAGATGATGAAGTGAAGTTTGAAAGCCCCGCCGGGGTCAATATCAAATATCTGCTTGCCATTGACTACGATTGGCAATAGTTGGGCCTGTGGACCTGACTCAGGAGTCAAAAATAAAAACCGAATTCTTCCCTATAGGTTGAATGACCTCTAGAAAATTGCGCTAAACTTGCGGCCGATTTATACAACATAAATAGCACGCCGGAACGGCATTAATTCATCTATCAGGATATCTTTCTCTAGTGCAGTCATACAGCCCATTTGTTAAACGCCATATCGGTATTTCTGAAGCCGACGAAGTCTCAATGCTCAGTAAAATCGGTGTGGCTTCTCGCAACGAACTTATTCAAAAAACCGTTCCCGGTAGTATTTTAAAAACTGACGAAATGGACTTGGCTTCTGGGATTTCAGAAGCGGCAGCACTTGCTGAGATCAATGCCCTTGCTGAACAGAACCAGCTAGCCAGTAATCATTTAGGACAGGGTTACTACGGATGCCTGACACCACCGGTTATTCAAAGACTAATACTGGAAAACCCCGGCTGGTATACCGCCTATACCCCCTATCAGGCTGAAATTTCCCAGGGTCGATTAGAGATGTTGCTGAACTTTCAACAAATGATATGTGACCTTACCGCTATGCCCGTTGCAAATGCTTCTTTGCTCGATGAAGGCACCGCGGCGGCGGAAGCGATGTCCATGGCAAAACGCTCTCTGCGCAAAAACAAATCAAATTGCTTTTTTGTAGACCAAAACTGTCATCCACAGACCATAGCCGTAGTTAAAACACGGGCCAAGCATTTTGGATACGAGGTAGTGGTTGGTGGTCTTCAGCAAGATCTACCTGAATGCTTCGCTACCCTGATTCAATACCCTGCCTCCTGTGGGGAAATAATCGATCCACGACCAATCATAGCGAAGACCCATAAAGCTGGAGCACTCGCTATAGTGGCAACGGATTTATTGGCACTAACCCTTGTAACACCTCCCGGCGAGATGGGTGCAGATATAGTTATCGGAACCAGTCAGCGCTTCGGTGTACCTATGGGATTTGGCGGGCCGCACGCTGCTTTCTTCGCCTTCCAAGAGAGTTTTAAGCGCTCATCCCCCGGCCGTATAATTGGAGTGTCTGCCGATTCCCGAGGCAGGCCGGCGTTACGCATGGCCATGCAAACACGGGAACAACATATACGCCGTGAAAAAGCGACTTCAAACATCTGTACATCGCAGGTACTGCTGGCAGTAATTGCTGCAGCCTACGCCGTCTACCACGGTCCTGAAGGCCTTAAAGAAATTGCGCTTTCATTGCATCAACTCTGTAGTCGCTTGGCAGCATCTTTGAAATCTAGCGACTTTGAGCTTCAGCACACATGTGCATTCGATACCCTTGAGATCAATACAGGAGCGCGGACCACAGAGATTGTTACTGCAGCCCAAGCCAAGGGAATAAACCTCAGAGTTTTAGATAATTCAATATCAGTTAGCTTTGATGAAACTCACGGCGAATCGCATTTGCAAGATCTCTGTGAACTCTTCGGCGTCACTTCAATTACAGAGGCGGAGTCCCTTTTGGAGAGCAGCCTTATACGCAGTAGCGCGTACTTGGAGCATGAAGTCTTCCATCGATTCCGAAGCGAAACTGAATTTATGCGCTATTTACAGCGCCTGCAAAGCAAAGACCTAGCCTTGGATCAGGCCATGATTCCACTGGGCTCATGCACCATGAAGCTCAATGCCGCCGCAGAAATGCAGCCCATTAGCTGGCCGAAGTTTTCTCAGTTGCATCCATACGCGCCATCCTCACAAACAGAGGGTTATCAACAGCTGATAAGTCAGATGGAACAGATGCTGTGTGCTTGCACTGGATACGACGCAGTTTCAGTACAACCAAATGCCGGCTCACAGGGCGAATATGCAGGCCTACTGGCTATTGCTGCCTATCATAAAAGCCGCGGAGATGATCAGCGTAAAATCTGTCTGATTCCGGAATCTGCACACGGTACTAATCCCGCGAGCGCACAAATGGCGGGAATGCAGGTAGTAGTTGTCGCCTGCGACGAAAAAGGCAATGTTGATCTATCGGATTTGAAAGCCAAAGCAGAGGAACACAGTAACGATCTAGCCGCGGCTATGCTTACCTACCCTTCTACCCACGGAGTATTTGAAACTGCGATCCAAGAAATATGTGAGGTATTGCATACTAATGGAGCTCAGGTATATATCGACGGCGCAAATTTGAACGCAATGGTTGGCTTGGCCGAACCCGGTAAGTTTGGTGGTGATGTTTCTCACTTAAATCTTCATAAAACCTTCTGCATTCCTCACGGTGGTGGCGGCCCAGGCGTTGGCCCTATTGGCGTGAAACAGCATTTGGCGGAGTTTCTGCCTGCTGACCCCAATGACTCTGGCTCTGATTCTAATTCTGATTGTGTATCTTCTGCTCGTTGGGGCTCAGCTTCAATTCTGCCAATTTCCTGGATGTATATCCGCATGATGGGCGGTGCCGGCCTAAAAGCCGCATCAGAAATTGCCATACTGAACGCAAACTACATTACCGCCCGCCTGCAAGATGCCTATCCAGTGCTCTATCGCGGAGCCAACGGGTTTGTAGCCCATGAATGCATATTGGATATTCGTCCGCTTAAAGCCCAAACCGGCATAAGTGAAGAGGATATTGCTAAACGTCTGGTAGATTACGGCTTTCACGCACCAACTATGTCGTTCCCTGTACCGGGCACGCTTATGATTGAGCCAACGGAATCTGAATCTCTGTCCGAAATTGACCGCTTTTGCGAAGCCATGTTGAGTATTCGCGCCGAAATTGAGAAAGTCGCACAAGATGAATGGTCTCTCGAGGATAACCCCTTAGTGAATGCACCCCACACCCTGGACGATGTAACCGAGTCTGATTGGCAACGAGCTTACAGCCGAGACCTGGCAGTTAAGCCCAGCCCATACCAGAGCCAGCACAAATATTGGCCCGCAGTGAACCGCATCGATAACGTATTAGGCGATCGCAACCTTATTTGCAGTTGCCCTCCTCTTAGTGACTACAGTTAGTAAATACACCTAGGCCCCGCATATGAAAGCACCTGCCAATTTTATCGTTTCACCGCGCTGGCTGGTGTCTGTGGTGCCCAAAAGAGCGCCCTTGGAGAATTACTCATTGGTAGTCCAGGCCGGCAAAATACATGACCTGCTTCCTGCACCTGAGGCTGACCAGAAGTACCAGGGACTGCCAAAATACGAACTCAAAGACCATTTGCTAATTCCCGGCCTAATAAATATGCACGGGCACGCCGCAATGAGTCTTCTCCGCGGCTATGCAGACGATTTACCATTGATGCAGTGGTTAGAGGAAGAGATATGGCCAGCTGAAGCACGCTGGGTTGACTCTGACTTTGTACGAGACGGCACCTCCCTCGCTATTAGCGAGATGCTGCTCAGCGGCACTACTACCTTCTCAGACCAGTATTTTTTCCCTAAGGCTGCTGCTGAAGCCGCCATTGAAGCAGGCATGCGCTGTCAAATTGCCTCTCCAGTGCTGGAATTTCCTTCTAACTGGGCCAAAGACGCTGAAGATTATCTTCAAAAAGGCCTCAATTTAAGGGATGAATTTCGCCCTCATTCCTTGATAAATATGGCCTTTGGGCCTCATGCCCCTTATACAGTAAGTGACAACACGTTTACTGAAATAGCTAAATATACCAATGAGTTACAGTCGAACATTCAAGTACATTTACACGAGTCTGAGCAAGAAATTGATGACTCTATAAAAGAACATGGCAAACGACCTATTCAGCGATTGTTTGATCTGGGCGTGCTAGGGCCAAATACCCAGTGCGTACATATGACTCAGCTAATCGATGCTGACATGGACCTACTGGAAAAGACAAACGCTTCCGTAGTTCACTGCCCGAGCTCGAATTTAAAACTGGCTAACGGCTTCTGCCCGGTTAAAGAGCTCTCGGACAGAGGTATCAATGTCTGTATTGGTACCGATGGAGCCGCCAGCAACAATTCTCTCGATATGCTTGCTGAAATTCGTATGGCATCCCTATTGGCGAAAGGTCATAGCGGCGACCCAACGGCGCTAGACGCGTTAAGCAGCCTGGAATGCGCCACTATTAACGCTGCTAGAGCTTTGGGCATGGAAGATCAGCTCGGATCTCTGGAAGTAGGCAAACAGGCCGATATGGTTGCGATCCGGTTAGATAGCCCCGAGTCCACACCAATCTACAATCCAATATCCCAGTTAATTTACTCAACTAACTCCTCAAACTTCAGTCATAGCTGGATTCAGGGAAAAATGGTGATGGAAGATCGTAAATTGACCAATTTGCACCTACCAAGCATTACTAAGCGTGCGCGGCACTGGGCTGAACGTATTCGAGGCGCATCTAATGACTAATGTTGACCCAGCAGAGATCAAGAAATTCAACGACCTAGCCTCGCGCTGGTGGGATCCGACCGGGGATTTCAAACCCTTACACGACTTAAACCCGCTTAGATCCGCCTATATAGCTGAAAAAGTCGACCTGCAAGGTGCAAAAGCACTAGATGTCGGCTGTGGTGGCGGTATTCTTACTGAAGCCCTCGCAAAAAGCGGTGCCAATACCTCTGGCATAGATATGGGCGAGGCTCCCCTTGCCGTAGCGCGTATGCACGCAGCAGAAGCGAAGCTAGAGATATATTACCGGCAGATAACCGCCGAAGAGATAGCAGTAGAAAGCCCTGCTGCCTTCGACGTCGTCTGCTGTATGGAAATGCTGGAACATGTGCCAGATCCGGCTTCGGTTATTCAGTCTTGCGCAGATCTGGTAAAACCTGGAGGCACGCTCTTCTTCTCTACCATTAACCGCAATCCAAAGTCCTTTCTGTTCGCGGTAGTAGGCGCAGAGTACGTTTTAAGCCTGCTGCCAAAGGGCACGCATCAATACAAAAAGTTTATTCGTCCTTCTGAGCTATCAAGCTGGTGTCGCCTTGCGGGTTTGCAGGTGGACGAAATACTGGGCGTTACCTATAACCCCATAAATAAGCTGTTTCAGCTAAGCCAGACCGATGTATCCATCAACTATATGATTCGGGCAAGCAAGGAAAACGAAAGCAGCCCTGAGCCGGTTAAAAGCCCTGAGCCAAAGATATGAAACTGCAAGCAGTTCTTTTCGATCTAGATGGCACTCTTTTAGATACCGCACCTGACTTCAAAACCGCTCTAAACCTTCTTCTAGCCGAAGAAGGCAAGGCGCCTCTAAGCGAAGACCAGGTAAAGGTTATGGTTTCCCATGGTTCTGCAGACCTTATTGCCAATGCTTTTAATATAGATTCAGAAAATCTAGGCTTCGAACCCTTACGGATGCGGCTACTAGCCTTCTATTTGGCCCATCTCAGCGAAAACACCCGCTACTACCCAGGTCTGGAATCCAGCCTGGACTATATGCGCTCCAAAGGCCTGGCCTATGGAGTGGTCACCAACAAGCCCCTGCTCTATGCCGAAAAAATACTAGCCGACTTAAATATTGAAGTGGACTGTCTGGTCTGCCCGGATCATGTAACTAATATCAAACCAGACCCAGAGGGCCTGTTTTATGCCTGTGACAAGCTCGGCTGCACCGTTGAACAAGCCATTTTTGTCGGCGACCATGTACGCGACGTTATTGCAGGAAAAGCCGCAGGAATGCTTACAGTAGCGGCGGCCTACGGATACATCCCCAAAGGAGAGTCCGTGGCAGACTGGAATGCAGACTACGTTATTGATCAGGGATCAGACCTTCTACAAATTTTGGAGCAAATATCCTAATGCCGGTCATACGCCTAGATAGTAGCTATAAACCAAAGGCAGACCTTCTTAAAGGCAGAACCATCCTGATAACCGGTGCCGGTGACGGCATCGGCAAACAACTGGCCTTAAGCGCTGCAGCGCATGGTGCCAATCTGGTTCTACTTGGCAGGACACAGGCTAAGCTGGAAGCGGTATATGACCAGATTGAGAGCACCACACCAAGCAAGCCGATAATCTGCCCGATTGATCTAGAAACATTAGATGACGAGCAAGCTAAGGAGATCGCCGAAGCTATACAGGCTGAATTTGGCGTATTAGACGGCCTGGTGCACAACGCTGCCATACTAGGGCAGCGCACGCCAATACAGAGCTATTCAACCGCTGCATGGCAATCGGTGATGCAAATAAATGTGAATGCCGGCTTTATATTGAGCAAAGCCCTTATACCTCTTATGTCAGAGAGCGCCGATGCACGTATGCTTTTCACCTCATCTGGCGTAGGAAGAACCGGTATTGCTTACTGGGGTGCCTATTCGGTATCCAAATTTGCGATTGAAGGTTTAGCGCAGCTGCTGGCGGATGAACTGACAGAAACCACCAATATCCGCGTAAACGCGGTAAACCCTGGCGGCACAAGGACCTCAATGCGCGCCACGGCTTTCCCCGCAGAAAACCCTGCAGGAGTTAAGTCGGCGGAAGACCTAATGTCTGGTTATCTGTATTTATTAGGGCCAGATTCGAGGGCTATTTCTGGCCAAAGCATCGATATTTGATATTTCCCTAGCCCTTAAGACCTACATTTGCTATTTCTAAAAGAAAATAAACTCCTTACCTGCCATTTAATTAGTTGCCAATATCCACTGCGAAGAAGCACCTAATAAATAGACTAGGTTTTTTACAATTCTGGTGCGAAAATCCCACCTTATAACTTACATTCCAGCTAATGTTCAGTGCGCATTCATTGGTGCAAAACGGGAACTATTTCATGAAAATTGCCATCCTTTCAAGGAACGCGAACTTGTACTCTACTCGCCGACTTAAAGAGGCAGGCAAAGCCCGAGGTCATGAAGTCGATATCATTGACACCCTACATTGCTATATGGATATCACTAAGAGCCGGCCCGTTGTCAGGTATCATGGCGCAGATCTTCCTTATTACGATGCGGTAATCCCCCGAATTGGCGCTTCTATCACTTTTTACGGTACAGCGGTAGTTCGCCAATTCGAGATGATGGGCACCTTTTGTGTGAACGAGTCTGTGGCAATCAGTCGATCTAGGGATAAGTTGAGATCCCTGCAATTGCTTTCACGAAAAGATGTTGGACTCCCACGCACCGGCTTCGCAAATAGACCCGACAATATTAAAGATCTAATTAAGAATGTTGGCGGTGCACCTGTAGTAATTAAGCTTCTTGAAGGCACCCAGGGTATTGGTGTGGTACTTGCCGAATCCGATAAAGCAGCGGAAAGTATTATCGAGGCGTTCATGGGGCTAAAAGCAAACATTCTGGTACAGGAGTTTATTGAGGAAGCGGGTGGCGCAGATATTCGTTGTTTCGTGGTAGGTACAAAAGTGGTAGCCGCAATGAAGCGTCAAGGTGCAGAGGGAGAATTTAGATCTAACCTTCATCGCGGGGGCAGGCTGAACTTATCCGCCTTACCAAAGAGGAGCGCGCAACAGCTGCAAAAGCTGCACGAGTAATGGGCTTAAACGTCTGTGGTGTAGATATTCTCCAGTCAAAAAATGGCCCTGTAGTTATGGAAGTAAACTCCTCTCCAGGCCTTGAAGGTATTGAAATTGCAACCAATAAAGATGTTGCCGGGCTGATCTACGAATTTATTGAACTTAACGCAAAACCGAACAAAACAAATACTCGTGGTAAAGGTTAGTCTATAACCATGCTCCTTCTACTTTCTGGCTCCGATAATTCTATTATTACCTACCCAAATACACTGGTATTCCAAAAACTGTGAAAATTACAACACCTGAAAATATTCGTGAAATAACGCCCCATGAAAAATAAAATATTGATCGGCAGCATAGAAAACTTCGATCTTCCAGATTTAGGAATTTATGAGATAGAGGTACGGGTGGACACTGGTGCAAAAACCTCATCCCTGCATGTAGACAATTTGTCTTACTTCAGCACGCTAGGAAAGGACTGGGTTAAATTTGATATTCACCCAAATGTTCACAACGTCGATGAAGTTGTAGCCTGTAAATCACCCTTACTTGATCAGCGCAAAATCAAATCCTCAAACGGCGAATCTGAGGAGCGCTATGTAATCCAAACTCGAGTACGCCTCGGCCCCGAATCCTGGCCAATTGAAATTAGCCTAACCGATAGATCTGATATGAACTATTTAATGCTCTTTGGCCGTGAAGGCATGGGAGCTCGGGTATTGGTAGACCCATCGGCAACCTTTATATTACCCACTAATAATTAAGTTCAGCTAGAGCGTCGGAAGAACTGTAACCTTTGCCTATACCTATTAATTGAATCCAGATCTAAGAAAAGTATCTAGACTAGTTATTGATGAATAAGCGCTCTAGGTAGTAAGACTAGGGAGGTTTTTATCCAATTTACCAATTTTTTAGTGTGAACTAGTTCCGCAATTTGCCGTAAAAACATGAACTAGCCCATACTTTTCCCTCGGTTTTGAGAGAAAAGTGTGCATTTGTCTCAAACCGGGATCTTTTGGGTAGTAAAAGATTGGCTTGGCGGCAAAGATGCTTCCCAAGTTAAACAAACACAGCAACAGGTACATACAAATGAAAAACTTAACTAACTATTTAGCACTTATCGCACTAACCGGAACTTCTTTTGCTTTCGCCGCTTCTGATGGCAGCTTAGACGCAACACAATCACAAGGTTCAGCTGACGTAACCTTAGATGTAACCGAAGTGGTTCAGGTAACTTTCCCTAACGGCGATATTCCAGTGACATTCAGCACAACAGTTGATGCCTCTACTACTGAAGAATTCTGCATATATACCAACGCTGGCGATGCCACTGTAGGTGTAGCAATAGGTGTATTGAACGACAACTCAGCGGGCGCTAACCAGGCCGCAGTATTGAAAAGCGGTACTGATGAGATTGAATATTCGTTTGATTTTGAAACTCAAGGTGGCGGCGCTTCTATCGCAGCCGGCATTGATGAAGACGGTCTAGCTGAAGTATCTACCGCTACCGCGAACAACAGTTCAGCAACCTGTGCAGGCGGCAACAGCCACCAGTTCGTAGTAGACGTATCAGCGGCTAACATGGCTTCAGCGCCAGTAGGCAGCTACAGCGACACTATCACTGTAACGGTTCAACCAGCTCTGTAATATTTACGAACGTTGCTGTCGTAAGTAGTAGCAGTACAAAAAAAGGGGCTTAGGCCCCTTTTTTTGTGTCTGAATTTTATGCTGGTATATCTATAGTTATCGAATCAACTGCTTGGACCGCCGAAGATTCATTCGGATTCTTGAATTGTAGATTCAACAAGATTGAGGAAATCAACTGAAGCGAGGCCTACCGCGCCATCCTCTGTCAGGCCCAAAGCTCTCCAAAGAGGTAGATTTCTCCGGGCGATATCTAAAAAGGCTTAATAAATCTCTTCGTCCAAATATCCCTGGTAATACTGACTTACCTGACCCGTCATCCGGGCTACACGTGCATTTTCCCAAGCTCGCGCTCTCAGCAGTTCAACACTACTCAAGGAATCCACGCCCGATTCGGCCATTTTTGCGTAAATCTCCGGCAAGTAGTCAGAAGTAGCATATTCACGAAATTGCACATCGACGGTATTGGATCGATCCTGTTCCGTGGCAGCTGCCGCCTGATCATTCGACTGCCTTAATTCAACAACCAAAAATATCAGGCCTATGACCACACCGATATTGGCAACGAAGGTCAGCCTGGCATTTAGCTTTTCAAAATTCATATTGCAGCCTCGCCCTATTACATTTCGTTTTAGCTGGGAAACCTTGTCTCAGATAACCGTTCTATCAATCTGTCAGTAATTTGAACGCTGGTAGTTTCAGCAGTCTTACCCAATCGTTCAGAGAGAGTCTTCTTAGGCGTAAAGCGAATTTCGTAGATATCTCGATCTGCCATTTGATTCATCAAGTATTCGTCGCTGGTCATAATCTCATCAACTAGATTCTGATCTATCGCTTGTTTACCAAACCAGATCTCGCCCGTGGCAACTTTTTCCAAATCTACCTGAGGTCGATGTTCTGCAATAAAAGTCTTAAAAAGCCCATGGGCTTCTTGCAGGTCTTTTACAAACTTCTCGCGGCCCTCTTCTGTATTCTCGCCAATCATTGTTAGCGTGCGTTTGTATTCGCCGGCCGTATGTAGCTCTACATCTACATCGTGCTTTTTCAGAAGCCTGTGAATATTTGGCATCTGAGCCACTACGCCAATTGATCCTAGAATGGCAAAGGGTGCCGCAACGATATGGTCTGCCACACAGGCCATCATATATCCGCCGCTAGCAGCAACTTTGTCTACCGCTATAGTAAGTTTTACGCCCTTGGATCGAATTCGGTCTAATTGACTGGCTGCCAGACCGTAACCGTGAATAACACCACCGCCGCTCTCTACGCGAACTAGAACTTCGTCGTCTTCATTGGCAATAGTAAGAATCGCGCTAATTTCTTCGCGTAAACGTGAAACTCCTTTGGCCTGAATATCGCCGTGAAAATCTACCAGGAAGGTAGTGGGTTTGCGTTCACTGGTAGTTGCCTTGGCTTTCTTTTCGCTCTTCTTTTCCTTCTTCTTTTCTTTCTTTTCTTCTTTGCCAGACTTTTTAACCGCTTTTTTGCCTTCCAAAAGCGCTGCCATCTGCTTACGCATATTTTCGTATTTGTCATTGAGTCGAGTAATTTCTAACTTACCCTTTTCCTGACCATCACCCTTTTTAAGGGATGAAATCATTCCAACCGCGACCAACACCAAAACAAGCAAGGTGACTCCTTTTGCCAAAAACGAGCCGTAATCAATCAGGAATTCCAAAAATACCTCCAAAGCATTCTTTTAAAATTTAGTAGTTGTTATGCACCCTAAAACGGTGGCTAGGATATCAGATTAGCCCTTCTTCGCCTCAGCCAATGCGCGGATTAATTTACCGCTTATGGTGTAGTTCGGCGGTATCTCAGGTAGCTCCGATAATTTGAACCATTGCGCATCAGCAATTTCCTCTTCATCAGGACTAATCTCTCCATCAAGATATTCCGCATAATAGGCAAGCATAAGCTGACCCGGGAAGGGCCATGCTTGGCTGGAGAAATAAGTTAGCTTTCCGGTTTTTATGCCGGCCTCTTCCAATACTTCTCTATAGACGGCGTGTTCAGCTGACTCACCCGCTTCAATAAAGCCAGCCAATGCCGTATAGCGACTTGATGCCCGACCATTATGCGTTGCCAGCAGACATTCATCTCCCCGAGTAACCAGTGCCATTACGCAGGGCATAATTTTCGGATAGAAAGATCGACCGCAATTACCGCAACGCATCGCATGTTCTGTGGTTGATGGTTTGGTTTTTGTACCGCAGTGTCCGCAGAAGCGATGGCTCTGCCGCCAGTTAATAAGCTGCAGCGCTCTGCCCATCATCGCAAAGCTAAGTTCGTCTTCTTCAGCTATGGTTCTTAAATGAACAATTTCCAACCCGTGACGCTCGGCTGTGCCGGTTTCTAATTGTTGGGCAAAGTAGAGATTGTCAGAGTGCGATCCGATATAAACGGGGCTGTCTATCTGATTTGACTGCAACAGCTGAAGATCACCTACCTCAGAATAAAACTCAGAATTGGAGCCAAGAATCACTAGGTGGCCATCTTCAAAGAAGTAAAAACTCCCTACTGCATGATAACTCTCAGGGGCCGGAAGGTAGTCGAGGGAAAATTTGAAATCTGCCATAGAAAATATTGATCATATTGAGCGTCGCAGTTTACTGTTTTTCTTTGCACAATTTCCCTACAACATTAATAATCACCGCTTAATTTTTATAAGAGCAAGTAATGGCCACTAGAGATTCTGTATTTCATGCCCTTTATTCGAACTTCCTTGGCAATTCTTCAAGGTGGTACAAGAAGACAATAATTGCCTTTCTAGTACTAAATCCCATAGTGGTATTCACCCTTGGTGACACAGTTGCCGGGTGGGTATTGATCGGTGAATTTATCTTTACTCTGGCAATGGCACTTAAGTGTTATCCATTACAGCCAGGTGGCTTACTGGCGATTCAGGCTATTTTGCTTGGTCTAACGTCTCCCTATACGGTCTATCACGAAGCTGAGGCCAATTTTCAAGTCATCCTGCTTCTGATATTTATGGTTGCTGGCATCCACTTTATGCGAGATCTCTTGCAGTACGTATTTACCAAGATACTACTTAAAGTGAAGTCGAAGCCTCTGCTGTCTTTTCTATTTTGTTTTGTATCGGCCTTTCTTTCAGCCTTTCTGGATGCGCTCACGGTTACGGCCGTGTTAATCAGTGTTGCCGTCGGTTTCTACTCTATCTATCACAAAGTGGCGTCGGGCAAGACCTTCACGCAAGACCATGATCACAACAATGATGGCGGAGTACATGAGTATCACCGCGAAGATTTAGATCAATTCCGTTCCTTTCTGCGCAGCCTAATCATGCACGGCGCTGTTGGTACCGCCTTAGGTGGTGTTTGTACTATCGTCGGCGAGCCACAAAACTTGCTGATCGCCGAACGTGCCGGCTGGGAATTTATGGAATTCTTTATGAGAATGGCCCATGTGACCATGCCGGTTCTGGCTGCAGGCTTAACCACCTGCGTGCTTTTGGAAGTATTCAAAGTTGGCGACTACGGCGCCTTGCTTCCAGACGGAGTCAGATCGGTACTTAGTGAAACCGATGCGGACCGAGATCAAAAACGCAGGCCCGAGCAAAAGGCTAAGTTAATCGTTCAAGCTGTCGTTGCGGTTATTCTTATCCTTTGTTTGGCCTTTCATTTGGCCGAAGTCGGCCTAGTAGGTTTGTTGGTCATTGTTCTGTTGACAGCCTTTAACGGCATCACCGAAGAGCATCAGATAGGTCATGCTTTTGAAGAGGCCCTGCCCTTCACTGCCTTACTTGTTGTCTTTTTTGCCATTGTTGCGGTTATTCATGACCAGCAGCTATTCCAGCCAATTATCGAAGCAGTGTTGCAAATGCCCATGCATATACAACCGACCATGTTCTTTTTTGCCAATGGCCTGCTGTCGGCAATTAGTGACAATGTCTTTGTCGCAACGGTTTATATCAATGAAGTGAGAGCGGCCTTGGATGCCGGTCGCATTACCCGAGAGCATTTTGATGAACTAGTAGTCGCCATTAATACCGGCACCAACTTGCCTAGTGTAGCGACTCCAAATGGTCAGGCGGCTTTTCTATTCCTTCTTACCTCCGCTTTGGCGCCGCTAATCCGGTTGTCCTATATGAAAATGCTGGTGATGGCACTGCCCTACACCGTCGTATTAACTGTGGTAGGCGGCGCCATGGTGTACATCGGTTCTCAATAAGAGTCCTCTCCAACTAAAAAGCCGGGCATTGCCCGGCTTTTTAGTCTGTGTGATTGCAAGTTTAAAGGTCCGCTTGACCCCGAAAATCTACAGTCTTTCTAGAGGCCATCGTTGCCTTAAATACAAAGATTACAAAGGCAAATACCCCGACACTGAACACCACATCCCCTGGCACCCGCATCCAAACCAAAGCCTCCATCACTCTGCTGTGAACAAACTCAGCGGATCGGGCATAAGCATAGCCATGCTCGATGCTTGCGTAAGTTTGCAACGGGCCCTGCGGCAGTAGCGACAGGAAGGTCATCATCGCCAAGCCAATATTCAAGCTCCAGAAGGACACTTTTAGATAGCGCTGATTCCATTGGGTAATATCTGTGAGCCCCCTCAAGCAATACAGAAGTAAGCAAAGGATTCTGAGTAGCTCGCGGGATTCGCTAAAAAGAACCATACCCAGAATGGCTACCCCTACCGCGCCAATACCAGTCCAAACGGGATATGCGGTACCGACAGGAATAGTTTTCATCGTAATTGAAAGCAGCCAAATGCTAATGGCCATTGCGCCAATAGTTAAAACTGAAGGAGTAAGCTTAGTAAAGCCGTCGGTATATTTAAGGCCTATAGCCCAGCCACACTCAAATAGGCCAGTAAATAGATCCACGCCATAGTTCAACTCCCAGGAGGTATTAGCCCATTTTCCAACTCAGACCCCAATAATTACTATTTTGAGTTTTGCGATTCAAATAGAGCAAGGGTCTTTTCAACATCATAAGCCCTTTCATGAAGGTTCATAGGATCCCATTCACTTCTCTCGACCTCGAAGAAATTACCTCCGTAAACATGAATCGCGCCTGTGAATGAAGATGTTGGATTAGTCACGGAGTGAATAATATTTTTACCCAATGGGGTTACTTCACCTGCAGCGATAGATTTCGCTCCTGCGGCCTCGATTTTTCCATTGGCATCGTCCTGTATTCGACGCCAAAATATATTGTCCTCTCGCCCAGAATAAACGCCAATAATTGCCCAGGCATTATGGTTGTGCGCCGTTTGTGTCATTTTAGGTGCCCAGACCACATTGATAATTGTCAGATCGTCCGAAACGTATAGCTTTTCAATCAAGGACTGCTTTGGTTCTCCGATCTCATCAATCACAGCTTTCTGATCAGATACTGCTTCTTGAACTAATTCAGAAATTGCCCTTTCCGGCTTATCGCCATGCACAGCTGATTTACAGTCTGTAATAAATCTATCTAGATCGAATTTCATTCTCTGTAAATTCCTCTTTGTTCCCTGTTGAGCTAAAGGCCTATTCGTTAAGTGCCCGTATCCGTTCCGGTGATCCCCCAGAAACTTCCTGCTTAAGCGAAGCAAAATCGAACAAATCAGTATCCGCCAACTGCGAAGGCGCAACATTGCCAATTGCCGCAAAAATAGTCTCAACACGACCAGGATGCTCCCTATACCATTCTGCCAACATGCGTTTGACTACCTGACGCTGCAGGCCATCTTGAGAGCCACAAAGGTCACAGGGAATAATGGGGAATTTCTTAAGGTCCGAATAAGCCTGAAGGTCTGTCTCTTTGCAGTAAGCCAAGGGACGGATCAATACGTTCTTCTTGTCATCAGACAACAACTTAGGCGGCATGGCTTTCAGCTTGCCACCGTGGAAAAGGTTAAGGAAAAGTGTTTCAACGATATCGTCCCGATGATGGCCGAGAGCTATCTTTGTAGCACCAATTTCCTGAGCAAAACCATAAAGCGACCCTCGACGAAGTCGCGAACACAAAGCGCAATAAGTTTTACCTTCAGGCACCACCTCTTTAACTATCGAGTAAGTATCCTTCTCCAGGATATGAAACGGCACGCCCAGCTCAGCGAGATATTCAGGTAGTACATGTTCAGGGAAATTCGGCTGCTTCTGGTCCATATTGACTGCAACTATTTCGAAGCTAATGGGTGCGGTTTTCTGCATAGCCAAGAGAATATCGAGCATGCCGTAGGAATCTTTTCCGCCGGAAAGGCAGACCATGATTTTGTCGCCTTCCTCAATCATATTGAAGTCGGCAATAGCCTTACCCACATTGCGGCGAAGACGCTTCTGTAGCTTATTAAACTCCAGTTTATCTTTGCGGGTATCAGACAGGGTCGCTGCTTGCTGCATCTCTACCCTAACGGCCGAATGCCAACCGAATTACGCAGGTCGTCTAATAGAGGTCTAGCCAATGCACGGGCCTTCTCAGCGCCTTTCTGCAGCTCTTGCTCTATGGCATCTGGTGCCTCCAATAACTCCATATAACGGGCTCTGGGAGCCTGTAATTCGGCATTAATTAGTTCGAACAACTGCTTCTTGGCTTCGCCCCAAGCAATACCCTCAGCAAACTGATCACGCATCCATTGGGTTTGGCCTTCGTCAGCAAAAGCTGACCAAAGCTGGAATACCGTTGAGTCATCCGCGTCTTTAGGTTCGCCGGGTTCCAACAGGTTCGTTTTAATCTTGTTGATATGTTTGCGCAGCTTTTGCTCCCCCAAGAACAGGGGAATAGTATTGTCGTAGCTCTTGCTCATTTTTCGGCCGTCCAGCCCTTTCAGAACCGAACCTTCTTTGCCAATTACTGCTTCGGGAATATTAAAGCGCTTGCCGTACAAATGATTAAAGCGCTGAGCAATATCGCGCGCCATTTCAATATGCTGAATCTGATCCCGGCCTACAGGAACGTGCGTAGCATTAAAAACCAGAATATCCGCGGCCATTAATATTGGATAACTAAACAGGCCCATATTTATTGCTGAATCCGGGTCTTCACCGGCATCTAAATTCTTCTGCACAGCGTCCTTGTAAGCATGCGCTCTATTCATAAGCCCCTTAGCCGCAACACAGGTAAGGAACCAAGTTAGCTCCGGAATCTCAGGGATATCTGACTGACGATAGAAAGCCGCTTTATCCGTATCCAAACCTAGCGCCAACCAGGTTGCTGCAATCTCTTTAGTCGACTGATGCACCCTGTCTGCGTCTTGAGTCTTAATCAGGGCGTGATAATCCGCCAAAAAGTAGAAATACTGGCCCTCAGCTTTGCTGGCCTCTATCGCGGGCTTAATAGCGCCTACATAGTTGCCTAGATGGGGCGTACCGGTGGTGGTGATTCCGGTCAGAGTAATATTTTGCTTGCTCATATTTGAATTTCTGTTCGTGTTCTGATTATTTGATAATTATTTAACAGTCGCAACTGGCCGCTGATAAAAAGCGGTCATAGCTTGGGTCATATGTGAAATATCTTGGCTACCGGCAGTTTCTCGTATCGAGTGCATGGCCCACTGCGGGCAACCAACATCAACTGTACTCACGCCTATAGTAGATGCAGTTATAGGACCAATAGTACTGCCACAGCCCATATCACTGCGAACTACAAATTCCTGCACCGGAATACTTTCCTGATCGCATATCTGTCTAAACACCGCGGAGTTTTCGCTATTGGTGGCGTAACGCTGGTTAGCACTGATTTTAATTACCGGTCCGGCGTTAATTTTTGGTCCGTGATCCTCATCATGGCGATCTGCGTAATTGGGATGTACCGCGTGAGCGTTGTCAGCCGAAATTAGTAAGGATTTTCGAATAGCTTGTTGGCGCTTCTCATTGTCTGGGAGCAGGCGTTCCAAAGTGTCTTTTAAGAAAGGCCCCTGAGCACCGCAGGCTGACTGGCTGCCAATTTCTTCATGATCTGTACATACCAGTAACTGGGCTTTCTCAGGATTGCTTCGAAACGCTTCGATCAAAGCGGTCAGACCGCAAAAGCAACTTAGTAAATTATCCAACCGCGCGGCGCTTACATAATCATCATCCAGCCCAGTAACTGCGGCACTTTGTGTGTCGTAAGCGTATATCTCATAGGCAAAAATCCTGGCTAAGTTGTCTACGGGCATCTCCGCCGCCAAGAGCTCTTTGAAGTCCTGTTTATCGCCCTCTTTATCTTGGGCCAATACCAGTGGTAGATGTTTCTGAGCGTTTACACTACGATTCTTATTGGCATCTATATCCAGATGGATCGCCAAGCTAGGTATGCGCGCAATAGGCTTTTTAAAGTCCACTAATGCGTTTTGAAGCTGGCCGTCTTTATCTTCATAGGTAACCCGCCCTGCCAAGGACAGGTCCCGGTCAAACCAGGGATTTAGCAATGCACCGCCATAAACCTCTACGCCTAGCTGACTTACGCCCTGCTTAGAAATACCTGCATTGGGTTTAACCTTGAGGCAGGGACTATCTGTGTGAGCACCAACCATGGCAATGCCCGAATCTAAAGCTGCGGCATCACCTGTGGTAAAGGCGATCACCGATGAATCGTTGCGAGTAACAATATATCCGGTTTGTTCTTTTAGCTGCCATGTATCAGTTTCTTGCAGTGATACAAACCCAGCCTTTTCGAGGCGATCCACCATCTGCTGCACAGCATGATAAGGCGTTGGCGATGCGTCGATAAATCGACAGAGGTCTGCGGCGAGATTTGCGCTAGGCATGAAGACAGTTTTCCATTTTGGAGATTGGAGTTAGCAGACTACAATCCGCTATCCCTGTTTAAAGCAGCAATTTTAGGCGTTTCAGCCCGGCTTTTGAATCAAAATAAAGAAATAGAGAAAATGAAATCAAAAATTGAACCGGCCACTGTGACTTGGGATGAAAATGGAACGCCCCTAAGTACCCAATTTAATGACCCCTACTTCTCTAGAAAGGACGGCTTAGCTGAAAGTACTCAGGTATTTTTAGAAACCAATCGCCTTCCACAGCGCTTTGCGGACCTAAGCGAAGGCGAGAACTTCGTGATAGCCGAAACGGGCTTTGGAACCGGGCTTAACTTCCTACTGACATGGCGCTGTTTTAAACAATATGCACCAGCAACTGCGCGGCTTAGCTATATCAGCGTTGAAGGCTACCCCTTAAGGCCAGAAGATCTGCATAAATGCTTGCAGCAGTGGCCCGAGCTCAGTGAGCTCAGCACAGAATTGGAAGCGCACTACCCGGTTCTGGTGCCCGGCCATCACTGGCGGCTATTTGAAGGGCGTATTGGGCTGCAATTGATCTTTGATCAACTCACACCTGCCTTACAGTCACTGCATCCCCAGATAAGCCACCACAACTGGTTAGCGCCCCTAGTTGGCGTTGATGCTTGGTTTCTGGACGGCTTTGCTCCGGCTAAGAACCCTGATATGTGGCAAGACTCTATATATCCCTCCATTGCACGCCTGAGCCACCCTAATACCAGCCTTTCCAGCTTTACCGCAGCCAGTGCAGTGCGTCGAAACCTAGAGAGTTGGGGCTTTGTGGTCGATAAGATCCCTGGTTTTGGTCAAAAGCGCGAAATGATAAGTGCGCAGTTCGAAAAAGACTGGTCTCCTTCCAAGGAGCAAATCAGGGCCCATACTGGTAAAAACAGCCAAAGCTGGCATCTTCCAACTCAAGACAAGACTCCGTCAGATAAAGAGCAACCAAAAGAAGTAAGCATCTTAGGCGCAGGTATTGCGGGCCTTTGCACCGCAAAAGCACTAGCCACGCGGGGAATAAAAGTAACAATCTTTGATAAGCGCCCTTCAGCGCTTCAGGGTGCATCCGGAAATCCCCAGGTCGCCATATTTGGCCGGCTTTCGCCAGACAGCGGTGATTTGGAGGACTTTGTTATGCAATGCCTCGCCCATTCCGCCGATTTTTACAAAGAATATTGGCAATCTGACTGCGGCGAGAACGCTGGACTACTGCAACTTTCCAGAAACGATTCTGAACTGAAAAAGATGCATAAAATTGTTGAATTACTTCCTATTAACAATGGGTTAATAAGATTTATTAAAGCAATTAATAGTAAAGAAATATGCGGTATTGAGCTAGATACTGATGGCCTTTGGTTTCCCAATTCCGGCTGGATATCACCTCCTGAACTAGCCAGCTCCATACTGAGCTCAGATTTGATTGAATTTAAGGGCAATACCGTAGTTAACCCCCAATTTAAGGATGGTTTATGGCTGCTGTTAGATCAAGGCGGAACGGAGGTTCATCGCTGTAAGCCCCTGATTGTGTGCAATGGCGCTGAAAGCCTTGAAGGGGATCTGCTCGATTGGTTACCAATTAAGCCGGTTGCGGGCCAAGTAAGCTTAACTAAGGCCAGCAAAGAGACCTCAGCCCTTACTGCAATTCTTAGTAAGACCACCTCCATAGCTCCTTCTATGGGCGATACTCACTGCCTAGGCGGCACTTACCGGCTGGGAGAGACCTCACTAGATGTACGCGATGCCGATACCGCTAAGAATCTGGCAAATGTGAATGAATTTCTAGGGCTAGAAAGCGCAATAACCGCGCCAGTGACCGAATCTAGAGTAGGCGTACGTGCAACAACGCCAGACTATTTACCTATCTGTGGTGCTGCTACGGATATAGAGAAACTGAAAGTGGACTTTGAACCTCTAAGCCGTGACGCCAAATGGCCCATGTCACTACAGGCGCCTGCATTAGAAGGTTTGTATCTAAACTTGGGTTACGGCTCTCGAGGCTATGCCTATGCGCCGCTATGCGCTGAGCATATAAGCTCGATAGTCTGTGGAGGAAGCTCTCCCCTGCCCAACCACCTACAAAGAGCCGTGCATCCGGCTCGTTTTCCGATTCGGAATATTATCCGGGGTAAGTAATATCGGCTAAGAACCTATTCTTGGTATCCTGAAAACCGCTCTGCACTTTCTACTTCACACTCATATCCATAGATCGGTTCATCGTCATTGACGCGATGCCAATAAATTGAGGTGTTATAGGTTTCAGTCAGATAAGCGGGGTCGTAGAGACTGTATTGCACTAGCAGCTCTAAGCCGTTCTCGCTTAGGCTATATCTTTCAACGACCCTCTTCTGTTCGCTGGAAGGAATATCGGTCTCGCCGCCAGTTATATGGGTTGCAATGGCAAGCCCCCATGCCGACTCAGGATAGTTACTGCTTTCCAAAACCAATGCGTCGCCCTCTATTCGCGCTGTTGCACTGCCAAATATACCGCTCGATTCCACTTGCAATGCGTCGGTGCCCAAGGGAATTCTGCGCACAATTCCGTACGCTTCATGAGTCAACACAACTTCGTTCTCATTGATCTGAATATCGTTCAGGAATGGCGCATACAGAAGCGAGGGAATGCTGCTTGGTTCGCAAAAATTAGTCGGTGATTTTTGTGGGTCGTAGCTGTCCCGTGCGAGGAGCCCCGTTTCATTTAGCGGAAGAGTAGATTGCAACGACCTATCTGGAATGGGAGCCTCCCAGCGACCAGTTATCGCCGCAGCGCCCGAGGTATTTTGTGCAGTGTAGCTCACTGCTTTTATATCCGGGAGCTAACCAAATCGCTGGCCCTGCTCATTTATAAATCCGAGTCCATAAACCAGGGGATTGTCGGGTCTTCTATTTGGCCAGGCGATAACGGTAACTATGTCACCAACTACAAGGGTATTTTCATCGACACCCATTCTGCGTAGGTGAGCAGCCGCAGTAGTTTCTACCTCCCAACTTTGAACAGCTCCATTCTCACTGGTTACATCAAGCACCAAGCGTGAGTGCGGGCTTTGAATAGTGAATTCAGTAATACGCCCCTGCAGCTCCATCGACTCTCTGGGGTTGTAGTGTGTAGTAAAGGCGTGGCGTGCATAGGCTTGTGTGCACATACCAAAGAGGGCTATTAATAATAATATCTTTTTCAATTCAATTCCCATTCATCGATGAAAGATGGTTTTCTGTTTTTATATAGAAGAATGTACAGGAAAAACACACCCTACATACTCGTACATAGGAAGTATCTAGGCGCTGCTCCCTTAGGGAAATAGCGTTAGAATCACCCCTCTATGAAAACCGATCTACCAATGCAAATTCGAACCCACCTGTATCAGCTTATCCTTTGTCCGCTATGCGTCCTGTTTCTGGGCTGTGCGGATGCGGCGACTCCCCTTGAATATGAGCTAGTGCAGACCTATGCCCACAATGCAGGCAACTTCACTCAAGGCCTGACGTTCCATGAGGGAACGCTTTACGAAGGCACCGGACAATACGGTGACTCTAGGCTAGTAATCTACAGAGACGATTTTGAAACGCCCGCCGTTACCCGTGCCTTGGCGAATCGATACTTTGGTGAAGGCATAGCCGTTCATCAAGACCTGCTATACCAACTTACTTGGAAGTCGGGAACGGCCTTTGCCTTTGGCCCGGCGGATCTTTCTAGAGCCGGCAGCTTTTCTTATGAAGGCGAAGGTTGGGGCATTACTTCAGACAATGAACGCCTGTGGATTTCAAATGGTGGCACTGACCTTTTGCAGCTTTCTAGCGAAGGCGAGTTAATCAATCAACTGGCAGTAACCCTAGACGACAAGCCCCTAAACTTTCTCAACGAGCTGGAATGGATTGACGGTTCTATCTACGCCAACCGTTGGTATGACAATAATATATATCGGATTAACCCCGATTCCGGCGAAGTAACTGGAGTTATCAATCTTGAGCTAATTGCTTTAGCGCATCAGTCGGATAGAAACAAAGTGCTGAACGGTATTGCCTGGAACCCAGATCGGCAAACGCTCTGGGTAACCGGCAAGTATTGGGACGAGATGTACGAGCTACGGCTTGTTGACTAAAGGCGCTAGCTAAGCAGGCTTCGTAGCTTTCGGGGCTCTGGGAGTCTTAGGCGCCTTGGGTGTGACCACCTTAATCAGAGACTTAATCTGCGCATCAGTGCAATCATCGACACGACCTCGGGCCACTTTGGAAGGTAATAGAATCGGCCCAAAGCGTACGCGTTTTAACCGGCTAACCTGAACATCTTGCGATTCCCAAAGGCGCCGTACTTCACGGTTTCTGCCTTCCATTAGGGTTACGGTAATCCATCTGTTACTGCTGTCGATTTCTTCATCGAGAGTGATATCAGTAAAGCTCGCCATACCGTCTTCAAGCTCAACTCCTTTAAGCAAACGGTCGATCATTGGCTGATCTACCTTGCCAAATATTCGCACCCGGTATTCGCGATCAATTTCAGATGAAGGGTGCATCAGCTTATTCGCCAAGTCACCATCAGTGGTCAACAGAATCAAACCCGTAGTATTTATGTCCAAGCGCCCTACTGCTACCCAACGACCGTTGAGAACTTTGGGTAAGTTATCGAATATAGTTTTACGACCTTCGGGGTCTTTACGCGTACAAACCTCACCTTCAGGCTTGTTGTACATAATTACCCGGGGCGGAGCTTTTGAGGAAGCCGCGGTTACCACAATGTTACGGCCGTCTAATTGTATTTTCTCAAAACCTGAAACCCGGTCTCCTAATTTGGCAGGAGTCCCGTCTACGGTAACCCGGCCTTCGCTGATAATGGTTTCTAGAGCGCGGCGTGAACCCATGCCAGCACGCGCCAGCACCTTCTGTAGTTTTTCAGTGGCATCAGTTGCCTGCTGCTCAGGAGTTCGGGGCGTATGCTTGTTTGGCCGTCTGACTGGCGTACGCCAATGTTTCTCACTCATTTGAATTTTGCTTTTTAATCTTCGTCACCTAGCGGCAGCCAAATTTCATAGCTGTAATTTATATTCGACTGGAATTTCTGAGCAAATACTCGGGAAAACTTGCTGGGTATTTCGGGAAAAGAGATATCACCCTCAACTTTTTGGTGAATACGGGTTAGATGTAGCACATCGGCTTTATCTATTAGTTCCCGGTATATCTGCCCACCACCAGCAACAAATGCGTGATCGGTAAGCTCTGAGAGCGCGTCTAAGGCAGAATCTACTGAGTTGAAGACTGATACGTCCGGATCGTTCGACTGGAATCCATTGGCTGATATAACGGCAAATTTGCGATTTGGCAGCTTGCCCATGCTTTCAAAGGTCTTTCTGCCAACGATCAGCCATGCATTAAAGGTTAAAGCTTTAAATAGAAGCTGTTCGCCCTTGGCTTTCCAAGGAATATCCAGACCATTACCGATTAAGTCATTTTCAGACCGGGCAGCTATTAAAGAGAGCTTCATTAATGGACCGATTCACCCGGAGATGACTCGTCTTCTTGATCGTCCTCTTGATTTTCTTCTGCAGAAGCTTCTTCATAAGAAACCGGAATTTCATCCATCTGTTCTTCTGTGCGACCGTCGGTGTCAGCTTCTGACGATTCGTCATTGCCTTCAGTCTCGGCGTTGGCCTCAATGTCCGCGGCCTCAGCAGCCGCTAACTTTTCGAGCTCAGCTTGTTCTGCCTCGACTTCCAGCGCCAACTCAGGATTTATATCCGCCAAGTCTTTGATTTCACTCAGAGGAGGCAGGTCGCCAAGACGGGTCAGATTAAAGTAATCCAAGAAAAGTCTTGTGGTGGCGTAAAGCGCTGGCTTGCCCGGTACATCTCTGTGCCCTACTACGCGAACCCATTCGCGTTCCAGCAAGGACCGAACAATATTGGAGCTTACCGCTACACCACGAATATGCTCTATATCGCCACGAGTAATTGGCTGACGATAAGCAATGATTGAAAGCGTTTCTAAAAGCGCTCTCGAATACTTTGGCGGCTTCTCATCCCAAAGTCTGGAAACCCAAGGTGCCATATCTTCGCGTACCTGTAAGCGATAACCGCTAGCTACTCTTTTTAATTCATAGCCTTTGTTCGCGCAATCGGTATCCAGGTCTTCTAGCGTCGCTTTGACTTCGTCGCGAGCAGGACGGCCTTCTTCATCTCCAAAGAGATGCAGTAATTGATCTATAGACAAAGGCCGCCCTGCAACAAGTAGTGCGCCTTCGACAACCTTCTTAACTAAATCCATATCGGACATATCAGGATTCCTTCTACCTCTTCTCTTAGCCTAACTCTCGCGTGCTTTAATGTGAATCATGCCAAAGGGTTCGCCCTGAGTAATTTCTATCAGGGATTCTTTAATAAGTTCTAGTATTGCCAAAAAGGTAACCGCTACACCTAAGCGGCCCTCTTCTGCGGTAAATAGCGAAACAAAATCAACTATCTTGCCGCCCTGTATTTGATCCAAAACCATTGCCATACGCTCTCTTGTCGACAGGGGCTCTTGGCTAATCTGATGACTGCGGTACATATTGGCACGATGCATTACTTCACTAAAGGCCAATAGCAACTCACGCAAATCCACTTCTGGATGCGGGATTTTTTTCGGCATATCCGGCAGGGATATTTCAGCGGGAAATACGTCTCTGCCTTTGCGCGGCATTTGATCGATATCTTCAGCCGCATCTTTAAAGCGTTCGTATTCTTGTAGACGCGATATTAATTCTGCCCTTGGATCAGTCTCTTCACCTTCTTCTTCGCCCTGACGAGGCAGCAGCATTCGAGATTTAATCTCGGCCAACAAGGCGGCCATTACCAGATATTCCGCCGCCAATTCAAAACGCATGGTTTTCATGGTGTCGATGTACTGAATATATTGAGTGGTTATTTCACTGACGTTGATTTCAAGAATGTCCAGATTCTGACGCCGGATAAAATAGAGCAGCAGATCCAGCGGGCCTTCAAAGGACTCGAGAAATACCTCGAGCGCATCTGGTGGAATATAAAGATCTTTAGGGATTTCTGTAATGGCTTCGCCCTGAACTACCGCAAAGGGCATTTCACTCTGCTGAGGTGATTCCCGTTTTGTTGCTGGAGTTGGCTGTGGCTCGTCAGTCATGGTTGAATTATACGGCAGCGAAGTCGGAAAAATCGCCCTTTCCCTGACGAATAAGTTGAGGAACGGCATCCGACATATCAATTACCGTGGCTTCCTCGATACCTGCGTATCCTCCGTCAATAACCAAATCAACATGATGCTCTAGAATTTCGCGTATTTCCCAAAGCTCACTCATGGGTTGTTCGTCCCCGGGCATTAGCAAAGTACTGGAAACCATAGGCTCGCCCAACTCGGCTAACAGATCTAAAAGAATCGGATTCTGGGGTACACGCACTCCGATTTGTTTGCGTTTACCAATGTGAAAACGTCGAGGCACTTCTTTTGTTGCTTCGAGTACAAAGGTGAATGCACCGGGCGTATGGGCCTTAAGCTGTCGAAAGACCACATTGTTTACCCGCGCATAGGTACCAAGCTCAGATAAGTCTTTGCAAACCAGAGTGAACAGATGCTTATCATCAAGCTGCCTTATTCGACGTATGCGATCCAAGGCATCCTTGTCGCCAATGTGGCAGCCGATGGCGTAAGCCGTATCTGTCGGAAATACCACAACGCCACCTTTACGAATAATATCGGCCGCATGGCTGATCAAACGTTTTTGAGGGTTATCTGGATGAATGGCGTAGTACTGGCTCAAGGCGAAAATTGGTCCAAATTGGAAGCCGCGGATTATACCGATACGGTGAGTAAAATATTGCTTTATAAAGTTGTTTGAAAATATTCCAATAAAAGCAAACTAGCTCTGACACTGAGGCAAAAAATCCCTAAAATAGCCCGCCTTCCATTTTAGAAAATCCAGCAATGACTGAAAACGCACCCAAGCGCGAAAATCTACTACTGAACTTGCTGTTCAATATAGTTATTCCGACGCTGATATTAACTAAGTTTAGTGGCGAAGCTCAGCTTGGCCCCAAGCTTGGAATAGTCGTTGCTCTCAGCTTCCCTATTTTTTACGGCGCTAAAGATTACTTCCGCCTGCATAAAATTAACTTCTTCTCGGCACTTGGTGTTTTCAGTGTGTTGATGACTGGCGGCATGAGCCTGCTAGAGATAGACCCAAAATATATAGCCATTAAAGAAGCGGCAATTCCTGCAGCATTTGGCATAGCTACGCTTATATCTTTAAAAACCAAATATCCGCTGGTTCGGGTATTTCTCTTTAACGATATGGTTATGGAGACAGATAAAATACATAGGGCTTTGGAACAGCGTGGCGCCGAGCAAGCTTTCGATCGCGTACTAGTAGTTGCCTCGGGAATGTTGGCAGGCTCGTTTTTTCTGTCCTCAATACTAAATTACATACTGGCCCGGGTGATACTGGTATCTGCTCCGGGTACCGAGACCTTCAACGCAGAACTAGGTAAAATGACCGCCCTTAGCTTTCCGGTTATTGCCCTGCCCGCAATGATGGTAATGATGGCCGCTTTGTTTTATCTGTTTCGGCAAATTAAGCTACTCACTCAACTCGATCTTGAAGATATTTTAAGAAATACCGACTAGAGAGGGCCTGTTAAAGGGTATTAAATGGTCACTGTTGTGACTAAAAAAGCGCCAATCAAGGCGCGAGGAGAGAAGTTTGGTAATTCCAAACAAACGACAAGCAACACCGAGTGGCGCTTTATTAGCCGCAACCCGAAGGGCTGGAGCTATTTTTTCCTCCAACTACGTTATCAGTCGCATATGTATATTCAATACATACTGCTTATTCTGCCTTGCTGGACGAAAAAATCGCTTCCAGCAGTGTCTATTTAATACCCTTTAACAGGCCCTACATATGCTTTACGCCATTATCGCCGAAGACAAAACTGACAGCCTGGCCGAACGAATTGAACATCGTCAGGAACATCGGGGTCGTTTACAAGAATTGCATGAACAAGGCCGATTAACCTTTGCTGGCCCACACCCAGCGGTAGACGCGGAAGATCCGGGCGAAGCTGGCTTTAGCGGAAGCTTGGTGCTGGCGAATTTTGCGTCACTTGAAGATGCAAATGCTTGGGCGCAAGCTGATATCTATTCAAAGACCGGTGTATATTCGAAAGTTACGGTCAAACCTTTAAAGAGGGTGTTTCCATGACAAGCCGAATCAAACTCCTAATCTCTGGGATTTGCCTTAGTTTCTTATGCTTTCTGTCGATTTCAGCAACCACAGCGGTTGCCCAAGACGATCTTCCGGCGCTATACGTATCCGATAGCTTCGAAGTACCTGTTCGCCAAACCGGCTGTAATACCTGCACCATTGTTCATTACGGTCTTCCTAGCGGAACTATGGTTTATGCCCTTGGTGAAACTATTGAGGACTGGACCCGAATTCGTTCGCAAGGTGGTATCGAAGGCTGGATGCCCAGCCGATTTCTGCTTGAACAACCGGGTGCCGGCGCTCGCCTGGAATCAGCTGAAGAAGACTCTGCCCGATTAACCAATGACAACCTTTTTCTAAGCCAGCAGTTAGACGGACTTTTGGAAGAACTTATGGCGATGGGTTTGTCCGTTGAGACTCTCGAATACGAAGGCGAGGAAGGCGAGGAAGTCATTCCTGTTATGTCTATATCTGGAGATGTTATTGGGCTGAACAGCCAGAATGAAGAATTGATTAGACGCAATCAGTTTCTGCAACAAGAAATTGATATTTTGACCGCACGCAATGACCGTTTAGAAGATAGCTCATGGCGTGCCTGGTTTGTTTATGGCGCTGCAGCCGTTTTGGCAGGAGCCTTTTTGAGCCTTGTTCTGCCGAAGTTGATGCCGCGCAGAAAATACTCCGAATGGGGCTAACTTTTTAGCGAGAAGCCAGAGATTAGCTTATGAGTGTCGCGCTCAGTATTAACGTCAACAAGATAGCATTAATCCGCAATTCTCGACCGGGCAACAACCCGGACCTGCAAAAATACGCGCAGCAATGCATAGACCTGGGTTGTCAGGGAATTACTGCACATCCACGCCCTGATCAACGCCATATTCGCGCTAGCGATGTTGGCCCTCTAGCTGCCCTCTGCCGACTTCACCCAGAAGTTGAGTTCAATATTGAGGGCAACCCACTTGAAGGCGCGCTTGATGACTATCCGGGGTTTATAACCCTTGTGGAGAGAGCGCAGCCAGATCAGTGCACTCTGGTTCCTGATTCCAGTGACCAACCCACTTCCGATCATGGATTTAATTTAACCAAAACCGGTGCCTTGCTCACCCCTATTATTCAAAATTTGAAACAGCGCGGCATTCGCGTCAGTTTGTTTATGGATCCTGACTTGGAGCAGATCAGACTTGCAAAAGAAGTTGGCGCTGATCGCATAGAGCTATACACGGGTCCATACGCTAACGCTTTTATTGAAAGCACTCATGAAGAACTGCTTGATCAACACGGAGCGGCTGGTGAACTCGCCCGCAGCATTGGCTTGGGTGTAAATGCCGGCCATGACCTCAATTTAGAGAACCTTCCTGGCTACCGCTCAGTGCCCCATTTAGCTGAAGTGTCCATAGGCCATGCGTTTACTTTAGATAGTCTGCAAATGGGCATAGACAAGGCCATGAAAGCCTATTTGGAAATACTAGCCTAGTTTAATCAGAGTTGGCCTATTACTGAACTACTCCAGGCCCGCGGAACAATCCCTTTAGTTCCAGTTTGGAAATTTTCCAGCCCTCTTCAGTCCGCTCAAACTCCGCATGATATTCACTTGCTGCGGTAATTCCGTTCATCTGAATAGGTCTGTCACCTTCGAGAACCTGCCGATCTCCATTGAGGATAACCGCGTAGGCTAGTCCGCTAGCGCGGGTTTCAGACTGGGCATCAATCTGGCTACTTGTGAACATAATCAAATGCGCTGGTGTGGCGTGACCTTCAATGTACTTCTTTATATTTTCCCGTCCGCTCACTAAGCCAGAACCGGGCACAAACTGAGCGTCTTGCGTAAATATATTCGCAAAATTCTCTGCCTCTAGATGATCACGATAAATCGCATAATCCGCTAGTAACTGTTCACAGATAATGGTGATTTCATGCTCAGTTCGAAGGTCCAATTCTGCCCAGGCAGAGTAACAAAATAGAATACTGGCGAGAGTGGATAGAATTAATTTATTCATGGCTCTAGCCTATTCAGGGTCAACAAAGAATGTTGTGTATTCCCGGGTAGCAATTTTGCACCCTTCCTCGGTAATCTCGTAGGTAGAGCGAGATTCAGATGCTACTTGAAAGCCAGCCACCGTAGTTGCTCTGCCGCCATCTTCCGGAACCGGCGCTTCTAGAACCAAGGCATAGCTGATACCAGTGGCTGTGGCTTCACTGGTGGGCTTAATTTGAACCGTTGTGGTGAACTGCATATGGTATTCAGGTTCGGTCATGGCCGCTTCTAAATCCCTAATGTAATCTCCAATAGCCGCTCGTCCCTTAAGTACTCGACCGTTCGACCTGCCCCACTCGCCCCCCTCTGTGAATATGTTCGCGAAAGCGTCGGCATCGTGCCTATCTCTGTAGATGGCGTAATCATGCTCAACACGCTCACAGGCGACAACTATGTCTACTACCTGACTTTGGCTGAGCATCTCCGCCGCATATAGAGATGAACTGGCAAGCCAGACAAAAACCACCGTGCTCGAAAGTAATCGGTATTTAATTCCCATATATCGCCCCAATAAATTTCTCAAATCTGCCGAGACATTAACTCAGATCAGCTGAATGTGGAAACAGTTCCTAATAGGCCTTGCAGGCCGGCCTAATTCAACCAAAAAAAAGCCCTCAATTAAGAGGGCTTTTAGTAAACCTATAGAGAAGGCTCTAGAAGTTATAGCTGTATTGCAGGCTAACGCTTCGTAGTGGGCTTGGTGATTCAATGGTAATACCCTGATCACCAGCCGGCGCACCAAATATGGCACCAATTGGAGCTGCAGGAGGACCGTTAAAGTCAGCAGACAATTCGTTGGTGATATTGGTGCCGATCAAGCTCAACTGCCAGTTGGCGTTGTAGCTGGACAAGCTCATGCTCAAATCAAACGAGGTCATGCTTTCAGAAGGGAAAGTTTCGTTGATCTGGCTAACCATATCGTCTCTATAACGGCTGTAGCCATTGGTGGTTAATAACAAATCCGAACCAATCTGAGTTTCTAGTACAAAACCAACGCTGCTAGTCACCTTTGGCGCTTGAGCTAAGTCAGTACCATCGTCCGCGTTGATCGCGTCCGCATAGGTAATACCACCAACAAGTCTGAGTGCGTCAGTAGCTTGCCACTGCCCATCAACTTCAACACCTTTTGATTCTGCGTCGATATTGCGCGTTAAGAAGAAAGCGGTGGTTGGCCCGAGGACCTGAAAAGAGGTTTCCTGGAAATCCGTGATTTCAGTTTGAAACAAAGCAATATTCAAATTTGCGGCGCCGCCAGCTAAAGACATTTTTGCCCCCAACTCAAAGGTGCGTGCTTCTTCGGTTTTGACTCTAGAGCCACCGGCGTCTACACCTAATGAAGGATCTGCGCTCTGAACTTCAGCTGATTCTGCAAAACCGCCGGTCTTGCTACCAACACCATATGAGGCGTAGACCATAGCGCTATCTGTCGCATCGTACTGAATATTCAAATTACCGTTCACAAAGCTGTCGTCAAAGCTCAAGGGAGTCGGTGCAAAGGGAGGATTAAGAATGGTATTCCAGAGAGTTGCAGGAGTACTTTGTACTCGCTCAAATACGGCATCTTTTTGCTCGTCGGTATATCGCAAACCTAGAGAAGTTCTTAGGCGGTCGCTGTGGTTAAGCGTAACCTGACCAAACAGCGAGATAGTTTCGGTATCTTGGGTAAAGTTATTGGTAAATCCACCGTTAAAAGCCTGTTGAGAGAAATCCCCAATAGCTGGCGGCGGGAAGTTTGGAGTACTAAAGTTTTGCGCTTCAGATGAATCCCACTCGCTGGTGAAGTAGAACAAACCTGCCATATAGGCAATATCGTCTTCTGCCGGTGAAGCTATACGCAACTCTTGTGAGAACTGGCTGTAATCCTCATCACGCTCGAAGTAAGTACTGTAATAAGACACATCACCGGGGTTCAAAATAGCCCAGTTAACTTCATCCAATGCATTACCAAAGTCAAAATCGTCGAAGAATTTGATCTGGTAGTCAGCTAGGGAAGTAACCGAAGTTAGAGTTAGGTTATCGAACTGATAATCGATGTTGATACTAAAGCTATCTACCGTAGTGTCGTGATTACTCTCACCATCCGGGCATTCAATGCACAGCGCGCTTTTGGTATCGTTAAAATCAACTTCGCCAATTGCCCCTACTACGGGAGGAGGTAAATAACCGCCCTGATCTACAAATTGAAAGCCGTTGCCAGAGCGGATACTTTCCGAATGCTGAAAAATTGCTGTGGCTGTCAAATCGTCGCTAGGCGTATATACACCTGTTAAGCGAAGACCAGTTTCTTCGTCGTCTGGCACATTTTGACCGGTCACAATATTTTTAACCCAGCCTTCTTGGTCAGTTGCGTGTATCGCAGCGCGTACCGCGAAATTATCGGATACCGGTATATCAATACCTGCATCAAGGCCCCAACCGCCATTTTCCATCTCAGCGCTGGCGCGTAGATTACCGCCTACGACATCGCCGGGCTTTCTGGTAACTATGCTAATTGCACCTAGGCTTGTATTTTTACCCAGCAAAGTACTTTGAGTACCTTTGATAACTTCCATTCGTTCCACATCAAAAAACGCAGCGGAATACATACGACCCTTACCCATAAAGGTGCCGTCCAGGAAAAGCGCTACGGATTGATCAAAAGATTGAGTTCGAGCTGGCGTTCCCAGTCCACGAAGTGTCAATGCCAAACCGTCATCGGGTGCCCGCGAAAAAACCATGCCGGGAACCAAGTTAGCGACTTCAAATAGGCTGTCTACACCAAATTCCGTTAGGTTTTCTTCAGAGAGGGCATTCACAGTTACCGGAACATCTTGTAGTGACTGCGCACGTTTTTGTGCTGTCACAACAATTTCTTCCAGAACTCGTGAGTTGTTAGTGTCCTGGGCAACGACGTCTACAACCGCTCCAGTTGAAAATACAGCGGCTAGCGCTGCAGCAAATATATTTCTACGAGTATTCACGTTATCAGTTTCCCCATTGTGGTTAATTACTGAAACGACTGAATAACGACCGTTGTCGACACGTATAGCTTCTAAGCCTGTGTCTGCAACAAGTAACTCTAATGCATGCCAAACCTGGTACTCGCCTCTTACTTCGTTTGTCCGAACATCTTGGACAATCTCGTAATCAAACAGCATTTGTACACTGGCTTGTTTTGCAAATTCATTCAGCGCAGTTCCAGCATCTAACTGGGAAATTTGAAATTGAATAGCATCGCTTTGATCGATTTGTTCTGCCTGCTGCCCAAAAGTAACAGAGGCTAACAACAAACTAACAAAAACAATCCAACCTCTTTTTACAAGTCTCCCAGACAAGGGCCTCTCTGGATTAGCAGGTGCCTTGGGAATAAAGACAGTTGGAAATGAAAAAACCACTAGGCGCACCGGAAACTATTCAAGATCTAAGTTTAACCGCAATTATTCATTGATACGGCTCACTAAAGGAATGTTGTACAAATCTAGTAATCAGGTCCGCGGGAGATTTGAATAAGCTGGTCAGAAACAACCGCAACATCAATATTGAAACCTAGCCTGAGAGTAGAGGCCAAGCCTTCAATGTCACCGATTTTGAAATAACCGCCTAAGCGAACATCTCTGATCTCTTCATCCAGTATTTCGATATGCGCGTTTGTATAGCGGCTCAACTCGGTGACTACATAATCTAAAGATTCGCCTCTAAATTCGAGCATGCCGCCCTGCCATGCGAGACGTCTCTCAATAACTTCCAAGGGCTGTGTATCTATAGAAGTTTGATCGCCACTGAATAACGCCACATTACCGGTGCCGGACACCGCTAGATTTTGCTCCTCTGCTGATACCAGATACGTTTCACCCGCTGTAGTGAACTCGACTGTACCCTCGGTAACCGAAACCTGAACCGAGCCATCAATTAGATGTACCGCAAAGGCCGTGCCCACCGCTCTGACAGAGGTACTGCCGGCGTAGACCACAAAGGGACGGTCTGATTCAGGAGTCACATCAAAGAAAACTTCACCGGTTTTTAATTCAACGCTGCGTTCTTCTTGGGTATAGCTAACTTCAGCAACGGAAGTGGTATTCAGGTGCAGAACCGAACCGTCCGGAAGTGCTTCGCTAATCTGCTGCCCTACTTCTGTGCTAATGCCCAGATCAACCACAGCTCTAATCTCAGAGGCTGGATTCAATCCAATATCCGTAGTTGTAAATATCAAAGCTAAAAGAGCAATAGACGCCAGACTGGCCATATAGGCATAGGGTCTATGCCAGTCCCACAAGCTTGCAAATCGATCTGACCAACTTGATTGAGGCAGAGTTAGATCCAGATGAGCCAGTTCGCTCAATACATCCATATCTGACCACTCACCAAGCTGATCAGCCAAAGCTATTCGATGTTGAGGATCTTGTTTTAACCAATTGGTAAGTTGTTGAGTCTCGGTTTCGGACAAATCACCTCGATCCAACTTAGCTACCCATGCACAGGCCATAAGTTCAACCGATTCGGGGAAAGAAGACACATTATCTAGATTACTCATTTTTGCCCCCCTCTACCCTTTTGTGTTCGTTTATTGGCCCGGCCTCACGCTGCTTCATAGACTGACGCATTCGCTGCATGCCTTTGGTTATATGAGTCTCAACCGTACTTAGGCTAATTCCCAACTCATTTGCTATCTCTTTCTGGCTATAGCCATAAACTTTACGCAATACAAAAACTCGACGGCATTGGATTGGTAAATCGCTTACCGCCAGACAGTATTCCGCAAATTGTTGCTTACGCTCAACATCCCTTTCAACGGGCTTGTCATTAATTAAGACAGTTAACTGGTCAACTTCCTCTACTGGTAAGGAAACTTCTAATTGATGGTAGAGGCGAGCTTTCTCATTGAGGGCGATATTGCGAGAGGTTCGGAATAGATAGCCCTCGGCATCTTTGATTGAATTCGAAGTGTTATTTGCAACTGCGCGCAAATAGGTTTCCTGCACAACGTCATCGATGTCTTGGGAGGAAGACACAATGCGCCCCAAGCTAAGTCTTAACGCCTTCTGAATCGAAAAGAAGGCACGATCAAGCTGTTGTTTATCCATGTAAAACCACTAAGGCTAAAGTTCGAATCCGCGCCAAAGTAGCATTGGAGCGAGACTTCCTCAAGGTTTCAAAGGTTTCCGCAGGGCTTTCCATACTTAGTGCACCATTTAATTTACGGGTGCTCCGCGCTGTGCAAGTTCAGTTTTGGTGCACTCGGACATCAGGGCTAGAAAGTTTTGGTAAGAGTCTGTGCCAATCACAAAAGGATGCTCTTCGCTTTCAAGACGGTCAGCTAGTAAAGCAAGCCGGTCCTCAAGATTGTTAAAATACGGATGATTGTGGATCTCAACATCAACACCCATTTCTACCGCTTTCTCGGAAAAATGCGCTATTGAGCCTATGTATTGCGCCAATCCAGCATTTGAAATTCGGCCTTCGGCTAGGATAGTCCCTCCAAATAAGGCTGCCGTGTGAGTGGTATCTCCATCCCGCACATCAAATATTAGCCCTAAACCGCCCGGTGTATGTCCCGGAATCAGTACTGGAGTAATCTCAGTATCTCCCAGTTTGATCGACTTACCCTCTTCCGCCACCATATCTTTGCTAGGGCCACCGGACTCAGTAACCGCAGCCCAATCTGGCTCCGTCACATATACCTGGGCTCCGTAGTTATCCTGAATATATTTAGAACCACCGGAATGGTCTCTATGCCCATGAGCGACAATCACCAATTTAATATCCTTAGGATCCAAACCAGCATCCTGCAAGCCGGGTATGAGCACCGACTCCGCCTGCCCCGGATAACCGGAATCGATAAGCACAATGCCTTCAGAGGTTATAAGTGCATATACAACGGTCCGACTTCGCCCAAGAATGTACAAATTATCAAACAGCTGCACTGGTTCAAGTATTGGAGAGACGCTGCCGTCCAAATCATTCGGCGGCGGGCCACAGAAAAATTCAAAGGCATCGGCCCATTCATCTCCAGCCACTAGTCGTGCCGCATTCCAATGTTCTCGAACTACCACCGGATCTGCCGCACCAATTTCTTGTGCTTGAATTGATGCCTGCGACCCTAATAAAAAAAACGGCAACACAAAGCGCAAAACCAATAAAAATACGGGATTAGGCCCTATTTTAGAAACTTGCTTCATACGTCCCCCAAATATCTCATTCAATGCTCTTTAACTTTTGGTGCTAATGGTCATCCTACTCCCTAGCATTACTCCAAAATATATCGCCAATCCAGCTATATCAGTTACCAGGCCCTGAAGCAGCAATAACAAACCGGCAGTAAAAACCATAACTCTAAAGGGCATGGTTAGCGCTTGGTTGAGATAGCCCACCACCGACCCTGCTACCAAATATACACCCGCAATGCCGCTAGCGACGGCAAGAGCAATTTCAATAGGACTTCCATCTAGGAGTAAAGCAGGCCCAAAAAAGAACATAAAGGGCAATACAAAAGCCGTAATGCCATAGCCGAAAGCGGTCCATCCGACTTTATTTATATCCGCATTGGCTATTCCTGCGGCCACATAGGATGCCAAGGCTACTGGCGGAGTAATGGTCGAAACACAGCCAAAGAAAAATACGAACATGTGGGCTGTTAGCAGGGGCACGCCCAATTCAGCTAGCGATGGAGCCACTACCGTAGCTAGAATCAAATAGGCCGCAGTAGTGGGTAAACCCATGCCCAAAATTATTGCCGTAAACATGGTGAGCACCAGGGCAACTATGGGAATACCCGCCGAAGCTGAAATAATAATGCTGGAGATTTTTATGCCCAAACCGCTTACCGCCAAATTGCCGGATATTATCCCCGCCGCCGCGCAAGCAATTGAAATAGGTACAGTGCTTCTTGCCCCTTTCTGAAGTGCGTCGGCGATCTTCTTAATAAGGCCCAGGCCGAATTCTTTATTCCAGATGGCGTAGGTAACCACCAAAACAAACATTGCGTAAAAACAGGCTTTAAAGGGCGAGTAGCCTTGTACCATCATCGTTATTAGCAGCGCGAACGGAATCAGAAATGGAATGCCATTCCAAAGGGTTTTCCCCAGAGACTCATCCTGCGCTTCGGCAGTAACTGAAGACCGGGCAATACCATTCTTTTTCGCCTGCAGATGTACAACAAACATGATAGAAGTGAAAAACAGCAAGGCTGGAATTAGCGCTGCTTTCATCACATTTACGTAGGGTGTACCAACGATCTCGGCCATTATAAAAGCCGCTGCACCCATAACCGGCGGCAGTATTTGCCCACCCGCGGAAACCACTGCTTCTATGGCTGCTGCCTGTCGCGATTCATATCCCTCTTTCTTCATCATGGGAATGGTGAAGGAACCGGTCACGGCCACATTACCGGCGGCAGACCCTGAAATCATGCCCAACAGCGAACTAAAAATAACCGCAGTCTTAGCTGATGCGGCCAGCATGCCCTTGGTAACTTTACTGGCAAGGCGAAAGAAAAAATCGCCGGCACCAAACTGATTTAAAAAGGCGCCGAATAGAGAAAAGATAATTATGTAGGTGGCGGCAACTCCGAGGGGAATGCCATATACACCTTCATTGGTTGTGGTTAGAAAATTCGCCACCCGATTGGCGCTAACCCCTCTTCCGTGCAGAACTCCGGGAAGGTATGGACTAACAAAGGGGTACACCAAAAATACTAGGGTTATTACGGCCAACACATTACCAATGCTGCGTCGCGTAGCTTCTAGCACCATAACCAACAATGCTATGCCGAAATAGAGATCTAAGCTGCTGGTATCGCCACCGCTAAGGGCTATTGCTTTCCAACGACTCAAAAAATAAACCGCAATGACCACCGCGATTAATGCTGGCAGCATACCGGTCACCAGAACTCTGGCATTCCCAGAGGGGATATTATTAGTCTTCGAAGTTAAAAATGGCTGACTTAGAAATAAAATTACCATCATCACCGCAAGATGGACTAAGCGGATTTCCATCGTCGACAAAAGCAAAACTCCCGCAACATTGAGCAGGTGAAACAAGCTAATGCCGATGGCGCAAATGGCAATTATCTTTGAAAAATACAGAGGCACTAATTTATTCGGCTCAGAGTCAGAGTCTTCAGGGAGGTTTAGAGAGCTAGACATATTATTTTTCTCTAATCCGCACTGGTTTGAGTGAGAGATTCAAAATAGCGCGCAGAACCCGGATGCAAAGGAATGGGCAATTGCAGTGATTGCATCGGAAATATTTGATTGGCAATTGCGTTGTTGCGCCGAAATTCGTCCATATTCCCGTAAATAGATTGGGCCAGTTGATATACCTGCTCTTCTTCCATGTCGGTCCTAACAATCATCATATTATTTACGCCAATAACGCTTACATCCTGTTCAGTTCTGTATATCTCCTTAGGTAACTCGCTAACCGTGTAATAAGGAAATTTTTCGCGAACCTCGAGCAATTTTTCGGGCGACAGTTCAATAAATGCAAGATCTTGTGTTGCTAACGTTTGCATCACCGCTGCGGTGGGAAACCCGGCCAGCGCTAGTGCAGCGTCGACGTTGCCATCTCCTAGCTGCGTAAAACCGTCGGTATAAGAAAGATAACTTGGCGTTATGTCATCTATAGACATATCGTGAATTTCCAGCAGTCGTTCCAAAAATCCATATGTTCCACCGCCAGCCGGGCCGACCGCCACGCGTTTACCCCGTAACTGCTCAAAGCTTTCAATTGGAGAATCTTCGAGGGTAACCATATGCAAAATACTGGCGTGTATTGTGCCCAGCGCCATAAGGTCATGTGCTTCGCTATAGGGCGCCTCGGCGTTAACCGACAGCCAGGCCATATAGGCGTTGGTAATTCCGACATCCACTTCGCCCGCATTTACTAACCGCGGATTCTGAATCGCACCAGCGCTAACAACGGGAAGCATGGAAAGATTGGTGGAGTACTTGGTAACTAGATTGGAAGCGCTTTGCCCGACCGGGTAAAAGGCTCCGCCTAAACTTGCTGTCGCTAGGTGTAGCTCTTGTCTTGGCTCGCCATTATTACCAGACTGTCCGCAACCGCTTAAAAGACTGGCGATTAGAATCACATATAGCGTTGCGACTCTGGATGTTTTCCAGCGCCGATAGTTAGAAATTAGTATATAAATTTTGATGCCCTATCAATTGCATCTGCCCCCAATTTACTTGTTGTGATCAATCAGCAGATTTTATGAGAAATCACATTAAGAGTCTCTAATTTCGCTCCCTTGCCTCATGTTAATAGATCACCTGTCTTGATACAATTTGGCCCGCAGTAATTACAAAGCCACATTCGATGGGCTTTATTCAATTTGCTTCCATTGGGGGAAATAATGGCAATAGCAGTTCGCCGGGTAGTTACCGGTCACGATGAAAATGGGCGCGCGATATGCGTATCTGACAGCGACGCAACAAACATTCTCGAACGGCCGAATAGACCTGGTGTAGCGCTGACCAATCTTTGGCAAAACAATACCTCTCCCACAGAATACGATGGTGCAGAAGAAACCGTTGATGGACCCTTTATTCTGCACCCACCACAGGGTGGCAGCGTATTTCGTGTTGTAGAGTTTCAGCCGGAAGACCCTGAGGTTTTGAAGACGCTAGACGGAAAATCAGCTTTTGCTGAAATGGGCGCTGGAGACAATATTGTCGAAGACGCGCGTCATCCCTTTATGCACAGAACCAACTCCGTTGATTACGCGATAATCCTGTGTGGAGAGATAGTGATGCTTTTGGATGACACTGAGGTTCTTCTTAAAACGGGCGATGTAGTAGTTCAGCGCGGTACAAATCATGCCTGGTCGAATCAAGGCACAGAGGTCTGCCAAATAGCGTTTGTATTGGTCGATGCAGTGGCAAAACTAGATAATTAAATTTTTGAAATATTAACCAAACTGAGGTGTTAAATGACAGTTGAGTACCATAAAGAAGGCCAGTGGTGGGTAAGCCCCTACAACGTGATCGATGAAGTTAGATCAACCTTCGACCTTCCCGATAAAGTGGAAGTACATGACGCGACGCTGCGCGATGGCGAGCAAACTCCCGGCGTTGTTTTTAGCCCGGAAGACAAGGTGGCTATGGCCGAAAAAATGGCCGATGTAGGCATCGACCGGATTGAAGCCGGAATGCCTGCGGTATCTCCGGATGACTATAAAGCCATTAAACAAATCTGCGCCATGGGTCTGGATTCCAAAATTTATACCTTTGCCCGAGCAATGCAGAGCGATATCGAATGTGCAGTTGAATGCGGTGCCCACGGAGTAATCCTGGAAGTTCCCATCGGCTATCCCAAGCTAAAGTATCAGTTTGGTTGGACCTGGGAAGACGTTTACAAAAAGAGCGCACCAATTATCAATTACGCCAAAGAGCGTGGATTACATGTGGTCTTTTTCCCCTACGACACTACTCGTGCACGTGAGGAAGATTTAACCAACTTGATGGACGCCATTATGAATGAATCGCCACCAGATTCAGTTGGCGTGGTCGATACCATGGGTTGTGCCCTGCCAGAAGCTATTAAGTATCTAGTTAGAAAAATGCGAAAAGAAACAAACCTTCCGGTAGAAATTCATACCCATAACGATTTTGGTATGGGCGTTGCTACTGAGCTGGCTGCTGTTGAAGCCGGCGCCAGCGTTGTTCACAGCTGTGTTAACGGCTTGGGCGAACGCACTGGGAATGCAGCAATGGAAGAGTTGGTATTGGGTCTTGAAGTGCTTTACGGCATCGAGATGAACTACGACATGAAGAAGTTTCCAGAGTTGTTCGAACTGGTTTCTAAAATCAGCAATATTCCAATTGCGGTTAATAAACCGGTCGGCGGATCACGAAACTTCACACGCGAATCTGGTATTGGTGTAGATCTAGTGATGACCGAACCTTTAGCTATGTTCGGTACCCACCCTGCTCTGACCGGGCGAGAAGGCGAGATTGTATTGGGCAAGAAAAGCGGTAAACGCTCTATTACTTTCAACCTGGAACTGATGGATATTACTGATACCTCTGACGAAGATGTGGCAGAAATGCTGCTGCGTGTTAAAGAGCTAGGCATTAAGAAGAAAACCACGCTAACCGAGGAAGAGTTTAAAGAGATCGTGATAGCGGTTCTTGAAAAATAAAACTCTGGCTAATCAATAGATCGATAGATCCGCAGTACTAAAGGCCGAACATTAGTGTTCGGCCTTTTTTTATTCCTAACTTTCCTGAGCAGACTGACAACTCAAGCAGGTATCAGACTCGGGGTACAGCTGAAGGCGACCTTCGGCAATAGATTCGCCGCAATCCACGCAATAGCCATAGTCTCCATTCGCAAGAGCACTAATAGCTTTATGGGTCTTAGCAAGGCGAGCCGACAGGCTGCGCTGGTTGGCCATTGCCATATTCTGCTGCTGCATAGCATCCATCCGTGAAAGTCTGCCTATCGAATTTTGATCCAGCACTACAGTGGCAGCACTAGCGTTTGCATCTTCGAGTGCTTGCTCAAGCTCCTTCCTAAGCTCCTGTAAAACTATGAGATGAGTTGCTGAATCTGACATAAGAGCGGAATTTAATCGACAGCTACTGTGGCTGATTTGCTGAGACTAAAGCGAAGCACTATGTAACCGGCAATACCGGAGGCCAAAGAACCGATAATTATGCCCAGACGTTCATCAAACACTAGGTTCACGCCAGTTTCTTCGAAGGCCAAACCACCGATAAATAAGCTCATAGTGAAACCGACACCGCAAAGCAAAGCTATGCCATAAAGTGAGCCCCAATTCATTCCTTTTGGCATTGATGATAATCCGAAGCGGATAGACAATGCGCACAACCCAAAAATGCCAATCTGTTTTCCTATAAACAGGCCTAGCGCGATGCCCGCTGGAACACCATGAGTTAATTGTTCAATACCAACGCCGGAAAAATTCACCCCGGCATTGGCAAAAGCAAATACCGGTAGCACAAAGAATGCGACCAAAACATGAAGGTCGTGTTCCATGCTTTTAAGCGGAGAAGAATTTGGTTTTCCTTTTAAATTTAGTGGAATAAAAGCCGCCAAAATAACGCCGGTAAGCGTTGCATGCACTCCCGACTTAAGCATGGCCACCCACATCACTAAACCAATAAAGATATAGGCGCTGCGCGACTCAAGGCCGTATCGATTAAATAAAGCCAATATCGGTATGCAAATAGCTACGATAACCAAAGCCGTAAATGAAATGTTCGCGGTGTAGAAAAAAGCAATAATCAGAACCGCCCCGATATCGTCAAATATCGCAAGAGAAGTTAGGAACACCTTGGCACTTAATGGCACACGAGACCCCAGTAAACTCAGTATGCCAAGAGCAAATGCAATATCCGTTGCTGCCGGGATTGCCCAGCACTGAATTGCCACTGGATCGTCATAGTTGAACCAAACATATATAAGCGCCGGTACAAACATACCTCCAACAGCACCAATACCAGGCAAGATAATCTTTTTACGGTCCGACAGCTCTCCTTCTAGTATTTCTCTCTTAAGCTCCAACCCGACTAAAAAGAAAAATACCGCCATCAGGCCATCGTTTATCCAAAGTAATAAAGGTTTAGCAATTTCCAATGCGCCGACCTGAACCTGCACTGGAGTGGATATCAGCAACTGGTAGTAAGCGTTCAACGGCGTGTTCGCCAATATCACAGCGAGCACCGCTGCCACCATCAAGATAATCCCGGCGGCAGATTCACTTTTTAGAAATTTTGCGATATCACTAGCAAAACCGGGAAGGTTTTCCTCGGTACTTCCTACATCGGGTGTTTGCATAAATTAGTTCAGTTTGGCTTGAGGTTGATTGACAATATTAGATACTGCAATTCTATATGGTAAGTCTGCAAACTGCTTGGCTAGAGAATACGAAACCTCAATTTTCTTGTATATTTACGCACAGCTTTATAAGGATATTTTGTTATGACACTAGAAAAAAACAGATCAATTCAGATTAAAAACCAATATTGCGGCCCTCCCACCTCGGCTAACGGCGGCATTTGCTGTGGATTTCTTGCCAAAGGATTATCGGGCGATGTAGAGGTTACGCTAAAGATGCCTCCGCCATTGGATACCGATTTGGAGATCATATCGAACAGAGATGGTGCCTCAATATATTGGAATGATCAGGAGGTCGCTACAGCCAAACAGACCACTCTAGAATTAGAGGTGCCGGTTAAGGCAACCTTGCAGCAAGCCCTAACGGCTTCCGGCCGATTTGTTCCCATCGAAAAGCACATCTTCCCAAATTGTTTTGTATGCGGCCCTCAAAGAAAAGAAGGCGATGGTCTGCGCATATTTGCTGGACCGGTTGATTTTCATTCTCATGTTGCCGCTCCCTGGATTCCTGATTCCACTTTGGGCGATAGCGAAGGTAATGTTGCTTCAGAGTTTATTTGGGCTGCCTTAGATTGCCCCGGTTACTTTGGGCTTAAGCAAAAAGGCATGAAAGCACTTTTGGGCCGAATGACCGCTTCGATCATTAAGGCACCTCCGATTATGCGAAAAACCGTGGTAGTAGCTTGGAAAATCGAGTCCGACGGGCGCAAGCACAGCGCAGGTACTGCATTATTTGACAGCGATGGAGAGCTTTATGCCAAGGCTAAGCAGGTATGGATAGAAATAGACTGAGGCCTTTTCACAAAAGCTAGATATCCTCAAAGATTCCAGTGTCCGCACCGTCTATGCTTTTAGTATTTTTCTGTTTCCAGTATTCCTGAACGCCTTCATCGCCTTTCTTTTGTGCCCAGTTCTCTAAAGCGGGTCGTTCGCCGACCAATTCATAGAAGGGTACAGCGAATCCGCAGGAGGTTTGCACAAGATCGATTTCAATTTCAAAAAACTGCCGCATGCCATGCAGTTTTGGAAATAGGCTAACCAGTTCATCCCAACTTTCATCTCTCGGATGACTAACCTTTGCTTTTCCATAGAGCCGCATAATCAATGGCTGTTTATCGTAGGAACAAAACATTACCGTCATTCGGCTATTCTCGAGAATATGCGCGGCTGATTCATTGCCGCTTCCGGTTAGGTTAGGTTAAGCCAAATCACCTTCGATTCATTAATTACCCTAAAACTATCCATTCCCTTGGGAGAAACATTTACGCGCCCTTCCGGCCCCGCGGTACCCACAAAAAACATATGCTGCTTTTTAATAAATACGATATGTTTATCGGTAAGTGCTTCAAATTCTTCTGACATTACATGTCCTTAAATACGATATTTAGTACAGTTAGATATGGAGAGAGTTAGCTTAACGCCAAACGCACTAGGTATTTTTCATTTGCGAACTCAATGCTATCGCCAGCATTAATTTTTTTGCGCTTTCTGGTTTCGACCTCGCCATTTACATTCACTAGCCCATTGGCGATAACGGTTTTTGCTTCTCCTCCACTAGAAACAATTCCTTCGAATTTTAGAATTTTGTAAAGCTCTACCGGCTCCTTATTAATCTCTACTTCTGTCATCAAAATATTAACCTTAGATATTGGCCCCGAAAGGTAACGCAGATTGACTTTCTTTTACACAAATTGAAGGGGGCTTCTTCAAATAGAAGTTTCAACTTATTAAAAGGGGCTTCACGCCCCTTTTTTCATTTTACTGAATAGCCTCTGCCTTCCAGGCAGGCGGTTAACGCCCTCCGGTAATTTGATTGCCTGAGAGCCCGCTCTGCCTTAGTGCGATTTATCTCTTCAGACTGTCGAGCAACCTCAGCGGCTGCTTGCTGGTCTGCATCCTGCCTACCCTGTTCCTCAACCACACCACCGATCATTGAACCTATGACGGCGCCAAGCACCGCCCCTTTGCCCGCATCGGCTTCCTGTGAACCAATAACCGCGCCAGCGGTAGCACCGACAATTGCTCCTGTTCTGGTTGCTCCCTCAGATTGGTTGGCAATTGTGGGTACCCTGACGGTGCTAGGCGGTTCCTCGCCAAAGTCAGTTGGATCAAAATCGCTTTCCTGTGCGGCCCAGCTATGACACTCATAGCGATCACTACCTAGTTGCTCGTCACTTTGCCCTTCCGCTGGATACACATATAGATCCTGAGCAATGGCCAAACCACTTACAAAAAAGAGAACAGTCGGCAAATACCTAACAAAAAACATTGGTTTATAAAAATTCATATCTTCTCCTATTTGACGGTATAACCGCGACCTTCGAGACAGGCTGAAATAGCCCGTCTGTAGTCGCTGGCTAATTCAGAATTTTGGTTGGTCTGGCTGGGATCGAAATCGGTTTGATCAGAGGCCCACAAATAGCAGTCATAACGATCCCTATCTCGCTGCTCATCAGATTGCCCTTCAGCAGGATAAATAAAGAGCTCACCTGTGGTTTCGCTTGCTGCAACAACCTCAGTTTCAGCGCCCTCTGGTTCCTCCACCACTAGAGAGTCTCGCCGGTTAGAATCCCATAAGTAGTAGGTATAGTTTGCGTAGAAATAGCGCCGAGACCCGATAAGGAAACTAATACGATTACTGGGTAGCTGACGAACCCTTGAAGACAAGGGAGCAGTTATTACAACAAAGACTCCTTGATTATCCCGGCGATAAAAACTGCCATTCGAGTAATGGTAGTTATCCCGACCCACTTGAATAGCTTGATGCGCCGAGGGAAGTGTCTGCACTCTCTGCCCAATGGGTGCATATCTTTGTGATCGGCTAGTTTCAACTTGCGCTCTATCAGGCCCTCTATCTGAGGATATTCGTCCCTGTGCCGTCGACTGGGTCGGCAGTATAAGTAAAAGCAAAGCGCTGACTAGAGCACCCCGAATTACTGATTTATTATAAAAAACACTCATACTATCTCCTTAGAACTTGCTGGTTGAGTTATTCGACCGTTTCTAATCAGGAGCGTTGAAGCTAATATGGTATCTCCGCTAAATCTCCACAATGATATGGATCAAACCAGCATGATTACTCGCGAGTGGTTGTCTTCAGCCTCTAATCAGAAACAACTTTGCAGATTGGCTCTAGAATGAAAGATTCCGAAGCCTATAGGGCTAAAAAAGCTCAGTTTGATCAGCTATTGACTCTGTACGGTAGAAAGCCCGTTTTAGAGGCTATTGCCGATTCTGCACTGCAACCTGAACGCCTGCACCTCTCTAAAAATAACCGTTCGGCAACTATTCTCGACGAGATTCAAAGCTGGGCGGAAAAACGCAATGTTGAGATACGAATCCACGATCCGGCATCTCTTGCCCGTATTTCAAAGAATGCTAAACAAGATCAGGGCGTAGCACTGGATATTAGATGCCCGGATCACCAACGGCTGGAAGACTTCTTGGCCTCGCCACCGGACAAATTTCGACTAATCGCACTAGACGGTATAACCAACCCACAAAACCTGGGCATGATTATTCGTTCTGTGGCAGCAAGCCCTTGCGACGGATTACTTATCAGCAAAAGGGACACTCCCAAGCTTTCGCCTTTGGTTATCAAAGCGAGTGCTGGAACTTTATTTAAGGCTCCGCTGATTCGATTAGAAAAGCTCGAAGAAAGTTTGAAACAGCTACAAAATTTGGGGACAGAAATTTGCGTTCTCGACTCAAACGCCAGTACAAATTTTGCCGCTCTCGCCAGCGCAGACAGAGTTGTCTATGTGTTGGGCAATGAAACAGAGGGAGTATCGCGGGAGATAAAAAAAATGGCCACTCAGCGAGTCGCTATTCCAATGTGTCGAGGCGTTGAATCGCTAAATGTGGCAGTTACCGCTGCGCTGGTAGCATTCAACGGCGTTTAGAAAACAGCCTATTGAGGCACCAAAGATTGCACCAGATTGAAGTCCAGAGCCACTAGTCCGATAAACACCAAGAACAGAGCCAAGCTTTTCCAACGATACTGCTTGGCAAGCTTTAATGGGTTTTTACAGGCAAGGATAAAGTGCTGATGCCTAACGGGAGACTGACAAAGAATATGGGCCGGTTCGCTGTCATAGTTCTCTAGAACGTAAGAATGAGCCTGCCCGGCCGCCTCTTGGCGTGCCCTATTCCATTCCTTCATATCTATCTCACCATCTTGGTTTGTATCAAACTTGGCCAAGAGAGCCTGATGATCTTTTTTCCACTCGTTAAGGAGAGCAGCAGTCTCGGTTTCCGTTTGTTCACTGGCGCTTTCTGCATGAACAGTTTGAAACAGGCCAAGGGCGTAGAGCAAATCATTTGGGTGAATGCGCGATTCAGAGTAGCGATATCTTGAGCCGCCCATAAATAGGCTTGAACCTGCCCTGCTAGTACTCGCCAAAGGAACTTCAGAATTACCATGCCAGTTAGCTTTGCTTAGGGGGCTTACATCCGCGCTGTCCGGATGAATATGACAAACACCCGTATCGTCTTCCAGATAAAACTACGCTCACTGGTGCCGGATCGGATTACCCGCCAGCTAGAGCGCTTGCCAGAGGTCTCATAGCGTTCAACCTGGAAGCGGTACCAGAAGGCAGGGAGTATTGGTTAATGGCGCTGACAGCAGTGCCTGGTCCGCCTTAGCGCTGCCAATAAGCTCTACATAGCCTTGCGCAGCAGAACTAATTTTGGAAGTGGGCGTATCTTCTATACTGCGTGCTTTGCGAAGCGCCATCCAAGATATTCTTAGACAGACCAAAGCACCGATGGTGACGAAAGCTAAGGTTATCCATAACTCGGTCATAGCAGATATATCTTCGGCATCAAGGAGTTAAGTCAGCCCTAGCTGAATAACTCCTTAATGCTGACATCTTTAAGTTCTTCATCCTGAAACTCTAGTAGCACAAAAGCTTTAAAGTTAAAGAAGTTAGCAATTAGCACATCGGGAAACTGCTCTATGCGCACATTGTTGTTATTAACCGATTCGTTGTAGACCTCTCGGCGGTCTGAAATTGAATTTTCCAAATCTGTAATCCGATGTTGCAGATGCTGAAAGCTCTGATCTGCCTTTAAATCGGGATAGTCTTCAACCACCGCAAATAATTTCCCCAAGCCGGCACGAAGGGCGGTTTCTGCAGCACCCAGAGCTCCCATATCGCCAGCCTGTTGGGCCCCGGCAACCTTGCTGCGAGCTTCAGTTATTTGAGTAAAAGTATCCTGTTCGTGCGCCATATAACGCTGACAGGTCTCCACTAATTTTGGCAGTTCGTCATGCCGCTGCTTTAGCAGAACATCGATATTGGCCAGATACTTTGATACCGCATGTTTCAGGCTGACCAAATTGTTGTAGATCATCATCAAATATCCGGCAAAAAATACCAGAACGGCAATAGCAATCCAGTTAGTCATATTCATACCCTGGCCTCTTTTCTTTAGTTCTTATGTAACTACTTACCAAAAATACATGAAACCTTTTACGCAGTCGATACAACAGTTTGTAAATATGTGGCAATTTCAGTTTATTTAAACATTTCCGCTGCCACGGGGGCGTTCTTTTGTTTGACCTAGCCACCCATGACGGTCTGGCGTTAGGCGTAAAGACAAATAATATACTTCAAAGTAATACGATTTCTTCTTATGGTAAGCCATGGCATTTCCGCTGCCACGGGGGGCGGTACTTTTGTTTCGCCAAAAGTACCCAAAAGCACTTGCTCCGATTCCAGCGCCCGCGTTGCGGGTTCCCTGCGATGCTCATCTTTATCCTAAGCTCGGCAACTCGGTGTCCTACGTCCCCCTCAAACACTACTCGCTCTTAACGGATAAAGACTGTGCTTCTCGGCGCTTCCAAGTCGCCATCTAATCGCTTCGCTCCAAAACAGGCCCCGTTTGAGCTTGCTGAGTGGAGAGGTATTTATTGGGGTTGAGCGCACACGGACGTGCGCGAAAGTGCGACCCGAGCAGGATGCGAGTGAGCACGACCGCAATAAATGGCTCGGAGCGAGGGTAGCCGTCAGGCCAAGTGAACCGGGGTGCCCTTTCTTTTGGTTCTTTTCTTTGGGCACGCAAAGAAAAGAACGCCCCCGTGGCAGCGGGGATAGTTAAATATAGCTATGAACTGCCAGTAAACACGCAGCAAGCAATACTGGAGGCTCTGGAGGAATTACTCCTCCAGAATACGTATTTCAGCGATACCCGAATCTCTCAGCGGTTGCTCTATCTCTGATAGATCACCAACAATCAACCAGATCGTATTTTCCGGTAATATTTGATCTGCAGCTACGGCAGAAATCTCTTCAACCTGCATATTGCGAAGTTGCTCTTGGGAAGTATCGAAATAATCCAAAGGACGGTTATAGCTAACCAGATCCAAGATATAACTACGTACTGCACCCGCAGTCTCCAGACGGCCCGGCAGGCTGCGCAATAAGCCCTCGCGGTTTCTATCCAGTTCTTCCTGAGTAATGGGGCTGATAGTTGTGTATTCCTCTACTTCACGGAAAATCTCCAACATAGATTCTAGTGTTTTATCCGATTGAACCGGCGCGTAATAAATAAGTGGCCGCTGGGCGCGAGCATCTGGTAAATAGGAATACGCGCCGTAGGCCCAGCCTTTATCTTCGCGTAAATTCATATTTAAGCGAGCATTAAAATTACCGCCTAAAGCAGTGGTTGCCATATCCAGCACTTCCGTTTGATCCCAGTTAGTCGCGGGCATCAGTTGCCCACCAATAATCATGGATTGCGGCGCTCCGGGCTTGTCTAGTAGATAGATAATTCCGGCATCTGCGGTCACACCTTCTAAGGGCAATTCTTTGCTGCCTAGCGGCACTACTGGCGGCTGCCAATCTCCAAAGGCTCTTTCTAACTCAGGTTGAATTTCATCTCGACTCATAGAGCCAACCACCACCAAAGTTGCGTTATCCGGACGAATCCACTGATTGTAGAAATCCATCAGGTCAGTACGTTGAATGCTATTAATGGATTCTTCAGTTCCCGAGCCCGTAAGTGGTATCCCATAGGGATGCCCTTCTGGGTAGAGCAAAGGCGGTAAGTTTCTTAAAGCCAACTGTTGCGGGTCTGCTTTCTCACGGGCTATGCCAGCTAATGCGCTTATACGCACACGCTCTAGGTCAGCCTCGGGGAAAGTTGGATTACGAATAATCTCTGCGTACAGATCAATTGAATCCCGGAGGTTCGCTACCAGTGCAGATAGAGTTACTCGCGTATTATCCAAAGAAGAACCAGCGCCAATACTAGCTCCCAAACGTTCTTCTAGATCCGCCAACTCGAGTGCATCGTACTTATCGGTACCTTCATCAAGCATTCCTCCGGTTAACCCGGCGGTGCCCAATATTTTGCCAGTATCTGCGGCATAACCCGCATCAAAGATCATGGTCATTCCAACCAAGGGCAAGGTGCCTCTTTCCACTAGCAGAACTGGAATACCATTTTCTAATTCAAAAGTTTCAATTTCCGGGAACTCCAGAGACGGAGCTTCGCCAGCACCAGGGAGTTCTGATCGATCAGCCCCTGTCTCGGCGGTTTGATAGTCAGGTTGTGGGTGTACTTCAAGATTATAGTCCCCACTAGACAACCAAGTACGGGCAGCATCTCTCACCTGTCTGCTAGTAGCTGTGTCCCATAAACGTAAGTCTTCCCCAAAGGCAGAGGCGTCGCCCATATAGGTTTCAAAGGTAGCCAAGAGTTGCGATTTCCCGCTGAAGCCACCTACTTTCTCCAATCCTCTAATCATGCCGGAGAAGTATGAGGCTTTTACTCTTTCAAGTTCGTCCCTTGTAGGACCATCATCTAAAAATCGCTGCAGTTCTTCATTGATGGCAGTTTCGATTGTGGCTAGATCAACGCCCTCTTTTGCGTAAGCTTCCATTTCAAACATACCGGCGATTTCAAAGCCGGACTGGCTTGCAGATACGCTGGTAGCAATTTGATCTTCATATACTAAGCGGGTATAGAGCCGGCTGTTTTTTCCACCGCCCAATATCGCCCCGGCAATTTCCAGGTGTATTGTGTCTACAGCTCCAAATTCGGGCGTATTCCATACTTTGGTCAGTCGAGCCTGAGGTACGTCATCAACCATTACATCTCTGGTGCTTTCATTGCGCTTGGCAATCCAGACCTGTGCACGACTAAGAGGCGGCCCCGCCGGAATGTCGCCAAAATAATGTTTCACTCGTTCAAATACCTGCTCCGGATCAACATCACCGGCAACTACCAATACGGCGTTGCTTGCTCCGTAATAGGTCTCAAACCACTCTTTTACGTCATCCAATGAAGCGGCATCTAAGTCTTCCATTGAGCCGATAGTTGACCACCTATATGGGTGACCTTCCGGATACATGGCCGCTAGTTGCAGATATTCCGACCCGCCATAGGCTCGGTTATCGCCCTGGCGTTTTTCGTTTTGCACAACTGCTCTCTGTTCGTCGAGTTTTTCTTGAGTGATGGCGCCAAGCATGTGGCCCATGCGGTCAGATTCCATCCACAGAACCCGATCCAGGGCCGGAGTGGGTACTGTTTGAAAATAGTTAGTTCGGTCAAACCAGGTAGTACCGTTCAGATCGGTACCGCCTGCCTGCTGTAGTGGCAGAAACCATTCGCCGTCGTAATTTTCCGAACCGTTAAACATTAGGTGTTCAAACAGATGGGCGAAACCTGTGATTCCTGGGCGCTCGTTTTTCGAGCCTACGTGATACCAGACATTTACCGCGACAATAGGAGCTTTTTTATCTTCATGCACTAAAAGGGTGAGGCCGTTGTCCAGGGTGTACCTGGTATAGGGAATCTCAATACTGTCGGCGTACTGTGCTTGAGCAAATGTAGTTGCCAAGCAAAGACTCAAGCCTAGCGTTATAAGATATTTCAATTTAATCCTCTCTTTTATTTTTATAATGCTTAATTAGCACAATAACTAATGTAACTAGTGCGGCCGGAATAATTAACAAAGCTATAACAAGCAAAGTCATACCTGCTGCACTGGCAACTTCGCTCCAAGGTATATTCAGGCGGTAAACCACCATGGCAATCAATATGGAACCGGTTATAAGATTAGTAATAACCGCATTACGACCTCTAATCCTGGGGAATTTCATCGAAGAATGCCAAACACTTAACTAATCACAACGTTCATATTGAGCTGCGTATCTACTGGCACGCTCTTGAACTCTGGTTGCTACCGCGAGCAACCAATCCTTGCTGCGGTAACTGCCGGAATTAAAGCCTCCGTGGCCCTCATGGTAAGCCAGATACAATGAAGATGCGTCACTGCCGCTTATGGAGCTCAGTTCACCGCTCATTTTGTTGTACCAGCCGATAAAGTCGATAGCGTCATCAAAATCGTCTCTATCGCCATTTCGACCAGTACTTTGTTCATACCAGCGCCAAGTTTCATCCTTTACCTGAGAATAGCCATAAGCACTGCTTTGGCGCCACCACATAGGAAGGCCAAGAATACGTACGCGCGGCGGTTTGGCGTCGTCCACAAATGAAGACTCCTGATACATAATTGCCATCATTATGGGAATCGAAGCGCCCCAACGTTTTTCGGCGTCTTTCGCGTCTCCGTGCCAGCCCCACTTATCATCAAAGATATCGCAGATATTGTCGGGGTTTTCCGGTGGCCCAAAAGTACAACCTCCCAGCAACATCGCTGTCAGAATCAAAGCTTTCCAGGGTAACAAGTGAAGTTGTGTCATCAGGTCGAATACTTCTCCAATAAATTCAAAAGATCTTGTTCCGATAATACCGGAATACCCAGTTTTTCGGCCTTGGTTAATTTCGAGCCAGCGCCCGGTCCAGCAACAAGTGAGCTGGTTTTAGCAGAGACCGAACCAGAAACTTTAGCACCCAAAGCCTGTAGCTGCCTGCCAGCCTCATCTCGAGTGAAACTCTCCAAACTTCCGGTTAACACATAGGTATTTCCGAAGAGCGGCATATCAGTTGAAGGTTTTTCGATGTTTGGCCAGTTAATTCCGCTAGCCAACAATTGATCAATTACTGCCAGGTTATCTTCATTATCGAAAAACCCCCGCAGATGCCCCGCCACTATGGGTCCGACATCCGGCACCTCTACTAGTTCATCCAAGCTGGCCTTTTGACAATCCTGCAAATTACCAAAATGATTGGCCAAAGCCAGTGCCGTTGCTTCTCCCACCTCACGAATGCCCAGGGCGTAAATAAAGCGTGGCAAGCTGGTATTTTTGGATACTTCGATTGCGGCAATTAGATTGCTAGCGGATTTGTCCGCCATGCGTTCTAACTTGGCGACTTCTGAAGCTTTCAGGCTATATATATCCGCCGGAGAGTGCAGCATAGGTGGCTCTTCCAAAACCATCTGCTCGATTAACTTATTGCCGAGCCCGTCGATATCCATGGCTTTCCGAGATACAAAATGGCGTAGCGCCTCAATGCGCTGAGCGGAACAAACAAGACCGCCAGTACATCTGGATACCACTTCGCCTTCAATTTGCTCAACATCAGAATTACAAACCGGGCAACTATCAGGAAACTCTATATTTGCCCCACCTTCGGCTTTGCTGACCGCAACAACTTTTGGGATAACATCGCCTGCCCTGCGCACTATGACTTCATCGCCAATTTTTACGCCCAAACGGGCGATTTCATCACGGTTATGTAAGGTGGCATTGCTAACGGTTACGCCGCCTACAAATACCGGTTCCAACCTGGCTACCGGCGTTATGGCACCGGTGCGACCCACTTGAAAATCAACATTAAGCAGCTTTGTGCTTTTTTCCTGAGCCGGGAATTTTCTGGCAATTGCCCAGCGTGGTGCGCGTGAAACAAAACCTAACGCTGCCTGCAGTTCGAGAGAGTTCACCTTGTAGACAATGCCATCTATGTCGTAATTTAAAGACTCTCTCTTTGAGGCAATGTTTTGATAGTAAGATTTGCAGGCTTCAGAACCAGTTACAGATTCAATTAGTGGGTTTATAGCAAAACCTAGCTCGCCCAAACGATGCAGTATCTGAGAATGTGTGGTTGCATGAATGCCATCAATGATTAGCGAACCCCCGTCAACATAACCGAGGCTATAGGCCATCATCATCAATGGTCTAGAAGCAGTAATACTGGAGTCCAATTGACGCAAACTGCCTGCAGCAGCGTTACGTGGATTCACCAAAGGTTTAGTACCCTCAACCAAAGCCTTCTTGTTGTAGGCCTCAAACCCCGGCAAAGGCATAAATATTTCGCCGCGTACTTCCAATAATTCAGGCACTCTAGCATCCCGAAGCTTAAGAGGGATTGAACTGATAGTCCTAACATTAGCGGTTATATCTTCCCCACTCTTGCCGTCACCTCGAGTCGCTGCGTATTCAAGTACACCTTTGCGATACATCAGGCTTACAGCGATGCCATCCAATTTAGGCTCTGCCACCAACTCCGGCTGCTCATCGGTTTTGAGACGCGAGCAAAGTCGATCTATAAAAACCGAGACCTCATCATCGTCAAAGGCATTGTCCAAAGACAACATCGGCATATGATGGGTAATTTGTTTGAATTCGCTGGAAGGTTCAGAACCGACTCGCTGGGTGGGAGAATCCGAAGTTATTAGCGCGGGATTGTGATTTTCAATTTCTTGTAACCGACGCATTAACAGGTCGTATGCGGCGTCGGTGATGCCTGGAGCATCCTGCTGATAGTAGCGTTGGTTGTGTGATTGAAGCTCTGTTCGAAGTTGTTCTGCTTCCTTTTCCAGATCAGCGCTGCTCATGGATCAATCTTATCCTGGCAGGTTTTCGCGCTGAAAATCGCCCATTCGAGTTCGAATCTCCTCAACACGTTGGTGCGTCAGATAATTACGCTCCTGATCCTTCAATTCTCCGCCGAGCATTGAAGCCACACCACGCGCCGCAGAAAGCAATTGATTAAAAGCTTGCAGGTTTGATACGCCGGAGGTCATGGTCATAAAGAAGCAAATGCCCGGCGTGTAGAAATATTCCAGTTTCTCCGCGGGAAAGGTGCCAGGGTTCAATATATTTGCTGCGCCAAATTGAATGGTCTCGCTGCCAGTGCCCGTATCAAAATGGAATATATCCATATTTCCGTGTTTCAGCCCCTGAGATTCCAAAGCAGATTTTAGCTCTGTGCCAAGAAATTCTTCGCCGTGCTCTGTACACATCAGATTAATAATAATTACTTCATCTGGAGCGGCCGGCGCTTGCTCTGGTGCTTGTTCAGGTTCAAGAACTTCTTCATCAATAGATGATGCTTGAAGCTCAACAGCTTCGCTCTCTTCCTCCGTTACGTCTGGCTCAACATTTTGTTCAACTGGAGCAATTCTTTCATGGCCACGTGGATGTTTTTCAGTAGTTTCCGGATCACTAAATAAAATACTGTGGTCAACCTCTTCCTGCTCGGCGGCTAAAGGCTCTGCTTCTGCTTCTGCTTCTGCTTCTGCTTCTGGCTCAGGCTCAGGCTCGGCCTCTGGCTCTGGCTCTGGCTCTGCTTCTAATTCTGGTTCTGGCTCTTCTGCGGTTATTGCTTCTAGAGGTTCTTCCTCCACCGGGGCCGGACTGCCAACCTCTTCAGTTGGGTCTAACAGCACGGGAATATGTGGATCCTTACCTTGGTCCTGCTCAGCACCAAGATCCAAAGCACCCTGTTCAGATGGGCTGCGTAACTTTGGTTTATTTGCCTCAGCCTGTTCTCTAATACGGTTATTCACGGTATTAATATCCTCCGGATCACGATGTCCTACCAGGCGAGAACTACCGCCGGGCAGTTCGCTGCGAAAATCTTCTTCAAAATTTTCGTCACCTGAAGTCTGGTAACGCAATCGCGTTTTGATGCGCGCATATTTCAAATAACGATATCGCTTCAGTCCCCAGATTACTCCAGCAACGGCGGCGATCAAAGTGATAAGCGCTAAGAGTATTTGTAGACTATTCACCCTTAGGCGCCAACAAGTTCAACAGCTTTATTAACATCCACGCTAACCAACCTGGAAACGCCGGCTTCATGCATGGTTACGCCCATCAGGTGATCTGCCATTTCCATAGTCACCTTGTTATGGGTAATAAAGATAAATTGCACTTGCTGGGACATAGTCTTCAGCAGAGCAGCAAAACGAGCGACATTAGCGTCATCCAGAGGAGCATCAACTTCATCTAGCATGCAAAAAGGCGCTGGATTCAGCTGAAATATTGCAAATACCAAGGCTATTGCGGTTAAGGCTTTCTCACCGCCAGACAGTAATTGAATAGTCGCATTTCTCTTGCCCGGAGGCCGAGCCATAATAGAAATGCCCGTTTCAAGAAGATCGTCGTCGGTCAAATCAAGATAGGCGTGGCCGCCGCCAAACAGCTGCGGAAACAACGTTTTGAACCCGGAATTGATTTTATCGTAGGTCTCTTTAAAGCGGGTACGGGTTTCCTTATCGATTTTGCGAATTGCACTTTCTAAAGTCGAGAGCGCTTCTTCCAATTCGTCATTCTGTGCATCGAGGTAGCTCTTGCGTTCAGACTCTTCCTTATATTCATCGATCGCCGCTAGATTGATTGGGCCAAGTCGATTAATCCGGGTTTGCAATGCACTTAGCTGTTCTTCCCAAACATCTTGCTGTGCATCCTCAGGCAACTTCTCTAGAAGCTCAGCGGGAGTAATATCTTCCAGCTGTTCCGCCATGGTTTTGCATCTGGTAATAATTTCTTGAGCATCCAGCTTATTTTGCTGAAGGATTTCCCGCTGTTCCTGAATTTTCTGCTGCAACGATTGCTTGCTGCGATCAAACTCTTGTAATTCAGACTCTTTGTTTTGAACCAATGCCCGGACTTCCGTCAGCGCTTTTTCAGTCTCCAATCGCTTATCTACTTTCTGATTCAACTGAGACTGCATCTCTTCAACAGGACTGTCATCAGTTTTCGCTGCTTGTTCCAGGCTCGATTCCTGCTCTTGAACCTGCTCTAGTTGCCGTTCCAGTCGACTTATAGCCTCTACAACAGCGGTTAGCTGGGTTTTAACCGTCTGTTCTCTAAGTTGCAGCTGTTGTGCACTCTGCCGCGACTGTTGATCTTTGCTTCGCGCCTGAGACAAGGCTTCTTGTTGCGCTTGACGCTCCTGTTGCAGAGCGCTGCGTTGGCGATTGAGTTCATCCATCGTTTCAATGCCGGCAGCCAAATCAGTGCGAGTCTGCTTTAAAGAGCCCTCATCTTCGGATATTCGAGATTCTGTGGTGGCTATCTCTTGCAGCTGAGAATCACGGGTGTGCAGTATTTGATCGTATTTACTCTTAGCGCCTGAGTACTCTGTGGACGCCTTGTTGGCGTGTAATATATTTTCGGACAAGGCCTCGCGGATTTCTTTCAAGTTACGTTCGGTATCGGATAGAGCCGCACGAGCCGATTCGACCTCTGCTGCCAACTCTGCCTCATCCCTATTCAGCGCAACCAGTCCCGTACTAAGATCGTCGATCTCAGACTTGCGGCTAAGTACACCAGGATCTTTTGCGCTTGAGGGGCGAACACGACACCAGCCTTGTCCAAACCAAAGTCCGTCAGAGGTAATTACCGACTCTCCTTCAGATAGCGAGGTCCTCATGGAGAGGGCCTGATCTAAGGAAGTTGCGGTTTTGATCTTGTTTAATAAATTCTGTGCCGCTGGACTATCAACTTTAGCCGCCAAGGAAGACGCATCTATATTCGCAAGACTAATATCCGATTCGATTAAAGAAACGGTATCTCCATCGAAGGATACAAGCGCCTTTTCGTATTGGGATAAACCCGAAACACTCAAAGAGGAGATAAAGGGTTCCAAAGCCATTTCGACGGCGTTTTCCCAGCCCTTTTCAACGTTTAACTGGTCCGCCAATATTTGATTATCTGTCAAAGAGTTTTGCTGCAACCAGGAGTCAGAAGACATTTCGCTTCGACCCAATGCCGCTTCATAGAGTTCGATAAGGGAATCATGCCTGCCCTGATCAACACTCAACTTCTGGCGAACCTTATTTAGTTTGTCCTGACTATCCCGCTCGGTCAGCCGTTGATTTTGCACTTGCGCGGCTAGGTCGGCTTCTTGCTGTCGTTTTTCGGCTAAAGAGGCATCAAGCTGATTCTTTTGAGCTTCTAATTCGTCTAGCTCAGATTTTAAGCCCTGTAGCTTTTCATCGCTTACCGCGAGTTCTTTTAGCTTTAACAGGCGTTCCTGCATTTGCTGCAGCGATGTTTCAAGATGTTTGATGCTTGACTGACGCACTTCCGCGTCGCGTTGAGCAGTCGAAGACTCGGTAGTGAAACTATCCCAACGACCCTGCCAGTCTGCCACTTCCGCTTCGATACTGGTCAGACTCTTATGCGCTTCTTCAGCTTCAGCAGAGGCTTTTTCACCCTGGCTATGCAACTCGGCGATCTCCGCTTCCCAACCTGTGCATTTGTTTTTATCTTGCTGAAGATGATCGCGCATCTGTGTGCCGCTTTCCTGAGCGCGCTGCAGATCTTCAAGAAGTTTTTTACTGGTTGAGCGTTGATGCTCCACTTGCTGCTCGAGTCGGGCAATCTCTGCACCTTCGCTGTAGTACTTGCCCTGAACATCTGCAAATACTTCATTTTGCTCGGCCAACTCTGCGCGCAACCGCTCAATACCGGTATCGCCAGCAAGACTATCGGTAACCAGTTTTTCGAGTTCCAAATCCTGGCCGCGAATTTGCTCTCTTTGTTTCTCTGCTGAGGCGTCCATATCGCGCCACTTCAAGGCAATCAACTGTTGGCTTAGTTCGCGTTCTTCGCCTTTATATTCTTTGTAACGTTCGGCTGCCTTTGCTTGACGATTCAACCTGGATATAACGCGCTCTAACTCTTCTCGAATATCTGTAAGTCGTTCGAGGTTTTCGCGGGTTCGTTTAATCCGATTTTCCGTATCGCGACGACGTTCTTTATATTTGGATATACCCGCCGCTTCTTCAATATAGACTCGCAGATCTTCCGGTTTGCCGGTTACCAGATTAGAGATCATGCCCTGCTCGATAATGGAGTAGCTGCGTGGACCTAGGCCGGTACCCAAAAAGATGTCCATAACATCGCGGCGGCGACATTTACCACCATTCAAGAAGTAATCGGATATGCCTTCGCGACTAACACGACGTCGAACAGATATTTCTGCGAAAGCGGCATATTCACCGCCAATGCGACCTTCGGCATTATCAAATATCAATTCGATGCTTGCCTGACCAACCGGTTTACGGCCGCCAGAACCATTGAAAATAACATCGGTGATGGATTCGCCACGCAATTGCTTGGCTGAGCTCTCGCCCATAACCCAACGCACAGCGTCGATAATATTGGATTTTCCGCAGCCGTTAGGGCCGACTACGCCACACAGGTCGGAGGGGAAGTTAACTGTGGTTGGATCAACAAAAGATTTGAAGCCAGATAGCTTCATACACTTCAAACGCACAATAAAGTTTCCGCTTTAAATTTGAATGAATTTAGATTCAGTGAAGGCATTGTACTTAAGAAAGTACGTACTTATTATAGGTCTCTAAGCTTTATTTTCCTAGCAGCCCCTAATTAACCAAATTGGATATATTAAGTTCCAGCACAGCATCCAATTCCGCGGGCGCAATTGGAGCTGATATCACCTCGTAATCTCCCGCCTGAGCCGCTGGCTGACCAGAGTATGAAAGCCTCGCAACTACTTCCAGTGATGGCAATGCCAGCAGGTTGGTTCCGGGGATCATCACCATAGAATTGTCCAAAATAATCTGTGCCGGCAAATCCGCCACAGTCAATCGGCTAACCGCCGTCGGAATAGGCGATCCCGGAATACGGGCGAATACAAAAACTGTAGTCTCGGGTGCAGCGTCTATAGAGCTATCTAACTGAATACTCAGTGCGATTCCAGCAGAGCTATCTACCTCCGCCGTATCAGGAGCCTGACCCACCTGCCCGTCCACTACTCCATAAAGTATCTGTTGCGCACGGATAATGCTCGCCTGAATTAATTGAGCATTTTCCGACATTGGTGGAAGACCCGAGAGCGCGATATTCCAAAACTGAATAGCAGACTCTAGCTGCCCATCTTGAAATGCGGCAATGCCAAGCAAGCCAAGTACTACTGCATTAGTTTGATCTAGTTTGAGTACGCGTTGAGCAATCCCTTCAACTTTTGGCGTCAGGTTGTATCCCTGATTAATAAACTCGCTTTCGGCCCAACGGGACAAGATACTAACGTCATCTACATAGGTTTCCGCTGCACGTTCAAAGGCTTCAGATGCTAGATCGTACTGCTGGGATTCCTCGTAACTGCCCGCTAACAAATACCAATACTCGGCCTTGTCACTCTGTTCTGCTCTGGTACGGATTTTGTCTAGCAAGGCGTCCCAATCGGCCTCGTCTATATCGCCCCCTTGAACCGCCAACTCACTCATGCGCTGATATTCATCACGGATCATCAGATCCGGGTAAGCACCAAGACTTTGGTACAGAAGCACCGAAGCAATTGGAGTCACTAGAAATACCACCAGTAGGAGTCTTTTTCTAATCAGGTCCGCTTTGCGCCAGATTGGCCAAAAGGCCAAAAACAAAACCAGGGTAAAAAATCCAAAAAAGAGGGAAAGGCTCAGGGTGCCGCTCATGATATGTTTTCGTCCTGCTCTGATAGCTGTTCTGATAGCTGTTCTGAATCTAAATCCGACTCGTTATATTCTGGTACCGGGCGCCTGCTTGCCTGTAATACTACTCGCCAAACCAATAGAACACCGCCCAAGCCAAAGACTATAGGCACAAGCCAAACCCAAAGAGTTATGCCACTGACAGGCGGGTTATAAAGTACAAAGGTGCCGTAGCGGGCTACTAAGAAATCCCGAATTTGCTGATCTGATTGACCATCTTCCAACATGAGATAAATCTCACGGCGTAGGTCTGCCGAAATTGGTGAGTCGGAGTCTGCTAAATTTTGATTCTGGCATTTTGGGCATCGAAGTACCTGAGTCAAATCTTCGTAGCGTTCTAGTAACTCTGCTGAACTGAAATCGTGAATTTCGCCGATTCCATAAACAAATGAAGAACTAAGCCCAGTCGCCAAGGTTGCTAGCAGCAAGCCAAGAGCTAAGCCGAGCCCAAGGCCGGGTCCAAGGATCGCTTTTGTAGGCTTAATCATTCAGCTGGCCGCCATATTGCAAATAGACTGCTTTCATCTGGTCATCCCAAACTCTTTGGTCAACTACCCCTACCCGCTTGTAACGAATCATGCCTTCACCGTCGACAATAAAAGTTTCGGGGGCGCCATAAACGCCCAAGTCCACACCTAGTCGACCGTCTTGATCCTGAATATGGTATTGGTAAATATCCCCGAAGTAGTCCAGCCAGTCTTTCGCGGCTGCAGGCGTGTCTTTATAGTTCAGACCAACTAGAGGCACTCCCGCCTCAACTAGCTCGGTTAAAAAGGGATGCTCATATCGGCAGCTTGGGCACCAAGAACCCCAAACATTTACTAGGGTGACCTGCCCAGTGGAGAATTCCGACTGATCATGCATATCATTATCCAACCCCGATAACTCGAAGCTGGGAAATGGTCGATCGATTAGAGCTGAAGTCAGTTCATCACCGCCACGGGTTTCGCGCAGCTGCAAGGCAAAGTAGAAAAATACCGACAGGAAAACAAATGCGGCCAAAGGCGCAAAAACTAAAAACCTTTTACTCGCTTCCGGAGTCATGCCGTCGCCTCTGCCGCCTTTGTATTGGATTCGCTAGCCTCGGATGTGCTGACCTTAGGGCCGGCAACTCTTCGATAACGCTTATCCAATATGCCAATTACGGCACCTAAGGACATCAAAATAGCGCCAAACCATGTCCAGCGTATAAAGGGCTTAACTTGAATACGCACCGCCCATGCACCGCCTTCCAAAGGTTCGCCCATAGAAACAAACAGATCTCGACCTATGCCTGCGTCGATACCAGCCTCAGTCAATACATCCCCACCTGCTAAATAGCGGCGTTTTTCAGGGTAAAGCTGAGCCTCTGGAAACCCGTCCTTCCAAACATAGACTTCCGCGATTGTTGCTGTGTAGTTGGGGCCCGGCTCTTGGTAGACGCCGTCAAATTCAAATTCATAACCTGCCAGCTCAACCTTTGTGCCCGCTTGCATCCGCACATCTACTGATTCGGTAAGGGCTGCACTTAAACCGATGCCTACGGCGAGCACTGCGATCCCTAGATGGGCTGTAACCATTCCCCACCAGGTAAGAGACTTTAGGGTTTTTAGCAAACCACCGGATAGGTATTTGGCGCGCAAATCTTCAATCAGATGGCTAACTACCCAGATCGACAAGAACAAAGCACCTACCAAACCCGCCTTGAAGCTACCCAGCATCCATGCAAATACCAGGGCGAGAACTACGCTCACAATAAGGGGCAGCGGAATGCTTTTGATAACGCGGGATAGCTCATCCCGTCGCCAGCGCATTCTCTGACCCAACCCCATAAATAGCATCAGGGGTGCGCCAATGATTACCAGAAAGAGATTGAAATACGGAGGCCCCACAGATACTGACTGCAGTCCCAAAGACTCCACTAACAGCGGATAGAGTGTGCCGAGAAGAACAACGCTGACAAAAAGGATCAGCAGTAGGTTATTTACCAATAGCATGGCTTCCGCAGAGAGCGGCTCAAATCCGGTAGTAGGTTTTAAATCCGCCATGCGTAGACCGTACAAAAATAACGACCCGCCTATCACCACGAATAGGAATATTAAGATATAGAGACCGCGCTCAGGGTCCGACGCAAAGGCGTGCACCGAGGTTAAAACGCCAGAGCGAACCAGGAAGGTGCCTAGCAGGCTCAGACTAAAAGCAAGAATCGCCAGAAGCACTGTCCAACTTTGAAAAAGATTGCGTTTCTCAGCAACCGCCAAGCTGTGCACCAGAGCAGTACCCACTATCCAAGGCATCAAGGAAGCGTTTTCCACCGGGTCCCAAAACCACCAACCACCCCAGCCAAGCTCGTAGTATGCCCACCAGCTGCCAAGGGCAATGCCCAAGGTTAAAAAGGCCCAGGCTATATTTGTCCAAGGGCGCAGCCATTTGGCCCACATTGGGTCGAGCTTGCCGCAGATCAATGCGGCTAGGGCGAAGCTAAATGCAACTGAAAATCCTACATAACCCATATAAAGCATAGGCGGATGGAAAATAAGACCAACGTCCTGAAGCAAAGGATTTAGGTCGCTACCCTCAGGCGCTGAAAAGGGTAAAAGCCGCTCAAAGGGGTTAGACGTAAAAAGCAAAAAGAGGATAAAGCCCAAGGCAAGCATGCCCTGTGATGCCAAGGCCACCGCACGAAAGTCTTTTTGCAGACCTCGGCTAAATACAGCAACCGCCAAAGTCCAGGAAACTAGCACGAGCACCCAGAGCAACATGGATCCTTCGTGAGCGCCCCACACCGCAGAGAACTTGTAGTACCAGGGCAAAAGCGAATTGGAATTATTGGCAACATAGGCAACCGAGAAATCGTCTGCCATAAAGCTCATGGTTAAGTAGTAATAGGAGATCAGGGTCGCCAAAAACACTAGGGCACTGAGCGGACCAGCGCTAGCAATGAGCTCAGGTCGTTTAGATCTAACTCCCACAAGGGGTAGAGATGACTGCAAAAGAGCAAGAAAACCAGCAAAGATAAGGGCAATAAGACCGAATTCGGGATACATCAGAGTCGTCAGAGCAAAATCAGCTGCGGATTATACAGGCAGCTTGCGGCAGTTAAGAGCCTCAGATGCATAAATTCTATTAAGAATACTTGCTGACCAAAGTTAAGATAAAAGAGGTAATAGAGGGGCCTGAGCAAAAGAGCTCAATCAATGCGAAAGAGCTAGATCTATTAGAAATCATAGTCTTGCGTAAGCTTACGTAATCTAACTTCTTCCAGTTTATCTTCTAGTTTTCGTCGAACGTCGATATCGCCGGTGGATAGCCCAGCAGGAGGATTATCCGGGTAGTCTTCAATATCTACTACTAAAACATCAACTAGATCGTCGTTATCACCCATGAGCAGGACACCCAAAAAGCCAATTTAGCTCTACCTCCACCACAAGAAGCGAGAGGTATCAGGCGGTAAAATATTTCTAATTCATCAACTCGTCAAGAGATTTTTTTGGAGCTCTAACCGAACATAGAAACTACTTAAGAAAGAGTCTTTATCTTCTTGTAATAATAGAATATCTTCTTTTATGTCAAGATCGCTAATTGTTTCAATTTTGAGGCAGGATAAACTTTGCTTACTAAGCTCCTCCTGCAATTGATCAAAAACTCTCTCTGTACCCCAATCAATGCCTGCGCTCATATCGGGAACCATAGTAGAACAGCCAATCAAAACAAAACCTCCGTCAAAGGCTGGCTGCACAACAATATGCGTATCAGCCTCCAATAAGCTGGCAGCTTCTTCAAGATGAGATAACTTCTGTTGCGGACTATCTGTGCCAATCAAGACCACCGAATCTCCACCGGAAACCGCCGATTGCAGCGCATACTGCATTCGCATCCCGAGGTCTTTGCCCTCTTGGTATTTAATAGATACAGAACTTGGGACATCTAGCCGAAGGTCGCCCTCCTGAAGCTCATCAGCCAACCAAAGCTCCACCGGCCCCAAGCTCCAGTTACTTGCTAACTCAATAGCCTGTTCGATTAGACATTGATGTAATAACAAACAACCTTCTGCGCCAAACATAGGCTCTAGGCGGGTCTTCACCTGCCCTAGACGAGGCACCTTCGCAAATATAGCCAACCTGGTAGCTGAATCGCTCATATAATCTTTATCGTCCTTAAACGCCGGAATAGATGCGCGCTAAACGCCTTGGGGCCACGCCTAAGCGAAATGACAGCCTCAAGAACCACATCATAACTACGGTCCTAACTACCCCTCCCTCTACCCAACGGCGATTGGAGGTAGTAACAGGCTGGGCAAATCGTCTTGGTTTAGATTGCCGACGCAGTCGATAGCTCAAATCGATATCTTCCATTAAATCGATTTCCCGATAACCGCCCAGCTCCCGAAACTTGTCGGCTTGCAGCACTATGCCTTGATCGCCACTGGCTCCGGAGGTAATGCGAGTACGAAGATTTATGCTGAATTCAACAATACGGCACCAAAGCTGTGTCCCGTCGAGTCGGACTGGAGAAAATCCCCATACCGGATCGGTAGCTACCCATTGTTCAAATTGCTCTGAGAAATTTTGATTTAGTTGGGTATCTGCATGCAGAAAAAGAAGGTATTGCCCGGCGGCAGACTCCGCGCCGGCGTTCATTTGTCTTGCCCGGCCGCGTTGACTCTCTAACAGCTGGACCGGAAACCCAGCCGTTATAGCCTTGCTGGCATCAGCACTACCGCCATCAACTAATATAACCTCAGTACCTTTAGGTAGTCGTGGCAAGTTGCTTTGTAGAAAGTTCGCGATGCCGGAAGCTTCATTCAGCATCGGGACGATTAATGACAATTGGGGCACCGAAACTAAAGGCAGTGACCGTCGAGGTACTGAACCTAGGGGAATGGAATCAGAGGGCATAAATGAGTTGGGGCTGTCCCCAACAGAGCTATCAGCCAAGAGCTCCACCACAGCTGCTGCCCTGGCCGGCTGTGCAGCCATAACAGTGTTCGCCAATCACTATGGGTGTTCCATCGAAGTCGGCTGTCAACACATCAGACAGGTGGGTTCGATTCGTTTCCGAGGCAATAAGGTCGCTAGACGACAGGCCATTAGAAAGCTGCATCGGCATTTCCAGCATCTGATTAAAGTCACAGTCATACAGATAACCCTGCCAGTCAACAGAAACCGTAGACCTGCACATCAATGAATCAAGGTTGCCGGGAGTATAGTTGTCTTTAAGCAAAGTCATATATTCGTTGTATTTACCCTTGGCCATTAACTGCGCACCAAAGCGCTGAATCGGCATATTGGTAATGGTGAACAATTGGTTAAAGCGAATGCCACTTTCATTACCAAGCTGTTCTTTATAGTCACGTTCTAGCTGATCTTGCGCAGGTGGCAAGAAAGCGCCGTTGGGGTTGTACACAAGATGCAACTGGCGACTTTGATCAATGCCGTAGCCAAGTTTGTTTAGAGATTGCAGCACTTCAATACTCTTCTCAAAAACGCCTTTGCCTCTTTGCTCATTTACGTTTGCTTCCGAATAGCAGGGTAAAGAAGCAACAACGGTTACGCCCTGTTCTGCCAAAAACTCAAGAAGGTCTTCTTGCCCTGGTTCAAGCGCAACAGTTAGGTTACAGCGATCTATAACCTCTATATCTGCGGCACGAGCGGCTTTAACCAAATCGCGGAAACGCCAGTGCAGTTCCGGTGCTCCACCAGTTAGATCTAAGCTTTGTATTGGCTGGCTTTGCATAAACTCGATGATTTTTTCAATCAGCGCGTCATCCATCATTTCGGTTCTTGTAGGGCCTGCGTTCACATGGCAGTGGCTACAGGTCATATTGCACAGATAGCCTAAATTTAGCTGCAGCGTATCGATTTGCTTGCGACTGATATGCGGAAAATCAGTCGGTAACAGCAACGGCCTCGTATCTTGCATTATTTCCCCTAATGTATGCTTGGTACCAAACTCAACGGCACCATAGCTATATGCCCTATTCTTCAGTTTTTGTACTTACTGGAGCCGGTATTTCGGCAGAATCCGGCATTAAAACTTTTCGCGATAAAGATGGTCTTTGGGAAGGCCATTCTATACTAGACGTGGCAACGCCCGATTCGTTTCAACGAAACCCAACTTTAGTAAATAACTTCTACAACCAACGCCGATCTCAACTACTTGGCGGCGAAGTGCATCCTAACCCAGCCCACACCGCTCTGGCTGAATTCGAAACAAATTTTAACGGCAGCTTTAATCTGGTTACCCAAAACGTAGACGACCTTCACGAACGAGCGGGATCAGTTTCACCCATACATATACACGGCAGTCTTTTACAGGCTAAGTGCGGTCTTTGCGGGCAGGCTTTCGAGATTAGAACCGACCTGGACCATAGGGAAACCTGCGCAAGCTGCAACAAGGCCGGCGCCCTAAGGCCCGATATTGTTTGGTTTGGTGAGATGCCAAAGCATACGCAACAGATTGAACAGGCCGTATATGACTGCGACCTGTTTGTTTCCATCGGAACATCCGCCGCAGTTTATCCGGCCGCAGGTTACAGCGACCTGGCGCGGCAGATAGGCGCAAAAACAGTGGAGTTAAATCTGGAACCCTCGATTAAGAGCCAAGACTTTCATGAATCTATATCGGGACCAGCGACACAGATAGTGCCGCAGTTTTTTCAGGGCTTACTTAAGTAACTTCTGAACCAACAGAGCTAGTGCCCACAGCGCCTAACTAGTGAACCGCCTCTTTGGCGGAACCGCCAAGGCATGCAGGTGAATCGGGTGCAGACTGAGTACTCTCCCAATCGCCCGGACCGTAAGTATGCAAAGCCAGTGCGTGTATAGGGCTGCCGATTAAATCGTGCAGCAAGCCATAAACTGCCTGATGACATTGAACCTGCCTCCGGTCTGCAAAAGCATCTGCCACAACAACCACACGAAAATGCGTTTCTGAATTCTCAGGAACACTGTGCATATGGCTTTCGTTCTCTACCGTTAAATGTTGGGGAGTAAGACCTTCAACCAGCCGATCTTCTATCAACTCCCGAACTCTTCCAATTTGGACCGTCATAGTTCCTATTCTCTCTCTCAATTCTTTATTTTTTAACTAAATTCTTCGATCTAGCTACTATCATTCCTTGACGGCAAAGCTTGGCTTTCCTATAGTGCGCGCCTTCAAATTCCGCGCTTGTAGCTCAGCTGGATAGAGTACTCGGCTACGAACCGAGCGGTCGGAGGTTCGAATCCTCCCAAGCGCGCCATTTTTTGCACACAACTAAATCCAAAATCTGTTCTAAGCCAGCTAATCAGCAAGGGCTTATCGGCTTGAACTGCCAACAGCCTACTGAATGCCATACAGAGTGTAAATATCATTATTCGTTAGTGGGATAGTGCGGACACGCCGCCTTCCAACCGCAAGTAACTCTTATCTTCCTGAGCCACAAAAACCGCAGTCTGGTTAATCGCGTTATTAACGCCGCACAGTACTTTAGCTTCTCGCGCAGTAATCTTGCCGCTGGCCAAGTCACGCAGAACTTCAAAACGAAACCTATTTAGCTGTGCTTTAGTTAAACCATCTTCAAAAAATTTCAACTGAATTACTCCAAGTATTTACCATCAATACAACAGATATAGCCAGTTCCGTGCCAACTGTTAGTTATCTTTAAGTATCAATAGCTTAAATCAAAACAGCATAAAAACGTAACACTCCAGTATCATGTTACGTAACGGTTACGCCGGGTATTACGTTTTAGTTTCTCAAAGAACTACGCACTTTTTACGCCATTTACTCTTGCTCTGATTATTTGAAAAGCGCAGTATTTACCCCGAGTTCCCGAGGACTTTGCAATGGCATTTTTTCTACTTATTTTGGTATGTGCGCTTTTGATAACAGTGATTTATATGTCTTCACTGTCAGGCAGTTTCGAAGTCAGCGCTTCAAAAGTAATACAAGCACACCAAGACGAGCTGTTCGACAAAGTAGTTGATCTGCGCACCTGGGCAGATTGGTCACCCTGGTTAATGCACGAACCCGACTGCCCGTTAGAGTTCACCGAAAACCCAAACGCGGTTGAAGGCGGATACAGCTGGGAAGGCAAACTGATTGGTGCCGGTACACTGACTCATAAGCAAATAGATCGCCCCATATATATCGAAGCGGCACTAAGCCTGACACGCCCCTTTAAATCCGATTCCAAAGTAACCTTTGATTTCCGGGAAGTAGAAGGCGGCACCCTAATACGTTGGACCATGTCTGGGGGTATGCCACTCTTCTTTAGACCCATGATCCCCCGGGTAAAAGAAATGGTTGCGCAGGAATACGAACTTGGCCTCGCCCAACTCGGCGGCCTAATGGTTCCCAGCAGCGACCACCCTGAAATTGAATTTATTGGCGAGCAAAACCGAGAGCAAACCACCTATATCTCAATCCCCTGGAAAGGCCCTGTAGAAGATTTGCCGGCCGCTAAGAAAGCTGGTTATACAAAGCTGCGCGAATACATCGCATCAAACGACATAAAAGTTCTGGGCCAGCCCTTTGCTGTTTATCACGAGGTAAAAAAACGAGCCACCTACTTTGTAGTGGACCTGGCCTTTCCCGTTGCCGAAGGAACCACAGACGACAAATACCAAGTTAAAACCCTCAAGGGCGGCAAGTTCCACCAAACCCAACTAAAAGGCGGCTACCAATATCTTAAGGCCACATGGCACAGCTCCATCAACAACGTAAAGATGCACAAAATCAAAATGGACTGGAATCGCCCCTGCGTCGAACTCTACGAAAACGACCCTAGAACGGCTGAGCACAACAACAATATTGTGACCTCGCTGTTTGTTCCGATTAAGTAGAGCAGTTCGCTTTTAATGAATTGGTCGCTGAGTAAAAGAAAAGCACAAAAACCGATGTTCTCCCCTATTCTTGAAACTAGCCACAGTGATAGACTCCGCGGCCTGCATCCGTAGCTCAGCTGGATAGAGCACCTGGCTTCGAACCAGGTGGTCGGGGGTTCGAATCCCTCCGGGTGCGCCATAAATTAAAAGACCCGCCTTGTGCGGGTTTTTTAATTTATGGGGTACCTGAATTGGAAGTTCGAACCCATAGGTTCGATGCGAGCCTCGAAGAGGCGACCAACGCCGGAGCGAAGCGATGAAGAGAACCAAGGCCCAAAGTGGGCCGACACATCGACACCTCTGGTGTCGACCCGCAGGGCAAGCTCATAATGTGAGCGCAGTAATCCCTACAACCCCCCACCCCAATTTTCCACTATCATTCCCCACAACCCAAAAACACACTATAGGCAAACCCATGCCAAACAAAAAACCAAACATCGACAGACGCGAATTCCTCCAAACATCTGCCATAGCAGGCTTAGCAGTCGTAGCTAGCAGCTCAATTCAAGCTCAGCCAACATCAGAACCAAGCGCTCTAAATCAACCCGCAGGAGCCCCCTTACGGATGCGACGCGTAGTTACCGGGCATCGTGCGAACGGAGGGTCCTATGTGGCAACTGACGAGATTTCAACCGAAGTAGGTTCTATCCGAGAAGGGATGCAAGCAGCCGTAATCTGGTCTACCGCTGATTCACCTGCCGATAATATGGATACCCTAGACGGCTCGACGCGAACACTGGCTACATCAGACGACAACGGCACGGTCTTTCGTATCGTGAAATACGATCCCGGTGTTGCCCCGCGCAATCATCGAACTCAATCCGTTGACTATGCAATCATTATGTCCGGCGAAATTACGATGGGTCTCGACGAGGGTGAAGTGACTTTGCGACAGGGCGATGTGCTTGTACAACGCGGCACCATTCACAATTGGGTTAATAGTGGCTCAGCGCCATGTCTGGTCGCATTTATCCTCTGCGCTGCAAAGCCTCTTAAAGTCGACGGTATGACAATCGAATCAACCGGGTAAACAGGCCTAACTAATATTGCTTGACTAATATCAACGCCCTCAACTCTCCAACATGCTCTACTGGTTTCCTACTAATAGAGATCGGCGGCTTCCATGAATAAAAATGTAGGCAAAATTGATCGCATTCTTCGCGTGATCCTAGGTGTCGTACTTATTTCGCTTGTTTTTGTCGGCCCGCAATCTCTTTGGGGCTGGATAGGCATAATCCCTATAGCAACAGCAGTCATCAGTTGGTGTCCGGCCTATACCCTATTTGGTATTCGCACCTGTAAAACCGAAGAACCGGACCGGTCTCATCTGTTGTAACTGACCTAACTCTTCCAAATTCAGCCCCCCTTTGTATATAATTAAATCCATCAAAGCTTCGGGGGTAGCTAAAAATGAGTCATCTATACCGCATTTCCTTTATTGCACTCTTTGCATTGTCTGCAATCGCCTTACCAGTGGCAGCGCACCACAGCGACGCTGGCTACGACCACGACACTGTTGTCGCCTTTGAAGCTAAGGTAGTTCGTTATATATTTGGAAACCCCCATGTCACCATCTTTGTGGAAACTGAGAACGCCTCAGGCGATACCGAAGAATGGGAGATAGAGACAGGCTCAACGCCCATTATGACTCGCAGCGGTTGGTCAGCTGACTTAGTAAGCCCTGGCGACACCGTTAGGGTTCGAGCCCATCCTGAACGATCCGGCAGAACGCGCGCCATTTTAAATACCATGGAAACCGCAGACGGTCAGTTGTGGATGCAAGTAGAGGTTAATCCCGAAGAAGCCACAGTGTCGGCTACTAGCATTGACGGCGTATGGCGTGGCCACTCTGAATATCGAGCACTCCAAGGCCGCAATCAGGCGCTAACACCAGCCTCAGAAGCCGCACTGGCAGTATTTGATTATGTACGTGACAGCCCAGTCGCTGATTGCGTTGCACCACCTCCTCCCTTCCTTATTGGCACTATTACCTATCTAAATGCTATTGAAGTTCTTGATGACGAAGTAATACTTAGAAACGAATATTTTGATCAGACCCGACATGTATATCTGGACGGACGAGATCACCCACAAAATGGCGAACGCAGTCATGTCGGCCATTCAATTGGATCTTGGGAGGGCGATACTCTCGTTGTAGATACGGTGCGTTTTGCCGATCACCCCTCGGGAAATGGACGTGGCATACCGTCTGGAATTCAGAAACATATGGTGGAGCGCTACAGCCTGAACCAAGACGGCACTCGCGTGCTGGTAGATATCTTTGTTGAAGATCCAGAGTTTCTGGCAGAACCTTTTGTGGGCCGAACAGAGATGATCTATACCCCTGACTTAGAACTGTTTCGCTATGACTGCGATCCGGTCTTGTCTAGGCAGAGAGGATTTGAGTAAGGGGCTCTAAGGATAAGCATCTCCAATTCACATTAATTAGACTTGGAATATTTAGGAGTATAGAGTGGAATGTCCTCTCATAAGAGACTGGGTTCAATTATAAAAACATTCAAATATTTATTGATGATCATTGGTGTCTCAATACTATCTAGTGCCGGGATCATAAGCAATACGCTTGCTCATGAAGACGCTCTTCAAGTAGCCGCAAATGATTCAAGAGGCGCAAGAGATAATGATAAATCTGTACCAATTTGCCATCGGACTAACGGCAAAAATGGGTATTTTGAACTATGGGTACCTATTGAGGCTGTTCCAGGTCACCTAGGTCATGGCGATAGATTAGGACGCTGTGATATCGATAGACCCGTCTAGCTCCTAAAAAACTAATGTACGTAGGGACGTAGCAGGTTCAGCTTGCTACGTCCCTTTTTTTAAAGCCCCAAAAACTGCCCTTGCAGTGAATCGGACGGATATTCAGATAGCTCTATACGATGGCCATTCAACTCAGTTACGTTCGCCAGGATGGCCTTGGTACTGCCACTGCGAATTTCAGTCACCTCTGCACCGCGCTCAATAAACATATCCCTGACTTGGTCCATTCCTTCGACTTGCAGGCCGAAGTGATTAAGACCAGCTGGGCGATTCTCATTTGCCGGTTGTAGCTCAACAAAGGTGGTCGCGCTAACCTGCATATAAACCAATACTGCCTCACCTTCAGCATTCTCCACTCGAAACGCCTCCGGGAAACCCAAAGTATCCTCGTAGTAGCTCACCGCATCACTTAGGTCTGGCACAGCGATACCGACATGGTTTAGCTCAAGAATTCCTGAACCGCTGCTATTGTCTTGAATTTGGGCAAATGCAAATTGGACGGCCAACCCAACTAATGTACCGCTGACAAATATAATAAAACCGCGCATATTGAATTCCTCTGATTATCGGTAGTTGTTCTCTTTTGCTTTCTAATCCTAGTTACCTAAAACCACTCCTAGGCTAGTCTCGGGATTTGCGTCGTCGCCCGGGTCATGAAAGAGCCCGGATTCTACGCTTACTATAATTGCCGGGCTCGCTTCCGCTATGCAGGCAACCACATGATTATCTGGATCATCATCACCCAATGAGATGGGATGTACTCGATCGCCGTTTTCAAGAAGTACCCACACACCAGTTCGCTGCACCTCGGCTAGATCAGCTCCATCGGGTCCAGTAACCCCACCTTCCCATGTCAACAAAACTGCCTGTTGGGCTTGGTCGGAGCATTCATCTTCGAGTCCTGGCGCGCTGGGAGCAAACCGCTCAGCAAATACCAGACTGGGGCCAGCCGCGAGGGGCGTGACCTTCTCAATTCGTAATCCAAACAGTGGATTGCCTTGGGTATCTTCGAGTTGTCCCACGATTTCTACAGCGCGCGGAGGTGCTTCGGGGGTGCCAAAAGTCCCGACAAGAAGAATAGTGCGCTGCTCAAGGGATTCCAATGCAGGCCGGAGCGTCGCGCAGATCGGAGTGACAATTTCACCAGAGGCGGTTTCGACAGCGAAGTCAGTTGGAGCGAGGGTTTCGTTATTTATCTGCACCGAAAAGGCGACGGGCATGCCGTCTTCGCCGCCAATGGGAATTCCACATATTCTGGCGGCCTGAGGTAATGCATCAAGTCCGTGATAGGCAGACAGAATGCGTGCTTGTGTCTCTATCCTTGGCGCTTCAGCTTCATCTGATAGTACGACATCCATTGATGCTATATTTTCCGTTGCACATCCGGATCCAAGAACAAAGGCGAGCGTAAGAGCTAGCCAGAATAGAAATTTGGGATGGACTATATTGGTCATGGGTTTAATCATAGAAAAGGCTTGGCCGCCACTCACTGGAGGTTTTAGTTGTTTCGCTGAACCAATATATCGGAATCGATAGGTTATTGAAATAAAGGCCCTGCTCTCCCAACGTTGCCACCCAACCTTGCCTCTCCCATCAGCTTACGTACAATGATCCAGCGCGTTAACAATCGGGGGGGGATGTCAATGCAGATCAATGTTCCATACATTTCAGGCCGGCTCGCTGCCGTTGCTTATTTAGTACTTCTTTCTAACTTTGCTCTAGCTCAGTATTGGGTAACGGACTCAACCTGTCCTGATGACAATCATGCGGCCTTTCACGCCTGCGCCATTGAAGCCGCTAAAACCTTTGAGCCAGCGCTTACCGCCGACGGCCAACCGGATATGAGTGGCATTTGGCGACGCAGAGGCACGGCCCACGAAAATATTCATGCCCACCCTCCCACTCCAGATGACGGCGGTGGACCGAGCTTCATTGTTGCACCCGCAAGCGGCATTACGCCCATTCAAGATTGGGCCGAAGCAAAAAGACGCCAAAACCGACCTGAGTATGTGCATCAGAACGCCATCTGCCGTTTAAGTGGCGTACCCCTGACTATGTATATGACCGGTACCATGCAATTTATGCAAAATGCCGATCATTTTCTGGTGCAGGGCGAAGAGGCTCATGCTTTTCGTGTGATTCCCGTCGATGATCGAGAGCATATTGGCGAAGGCATAAGCCTTTGGAATGGCGATTCTGTAGGACGATGGCAAGGCAACCGCCTGGTAATTGATACCACAAATCAAAGTGCCGAGGCTTGGTTGGACCAACGGGGAAGATTCTTCACCGATGAGGCCCATGTAGAAGAGAGTTTTACCCTGGTCGACGCTAATACTATTCACTACCAAGCCACCATCACCGACCCCAATGTATATACCCAGCCCTTTACAGTGGCGCTAGCTTATCGGCGCAGCACCGCAGAAGGCTTCGAGGTATGGGAAGAAGCCTGCCACGAAAACAATGCCGTTGCCGCAGAACAGTTTGAGGGGTTGGGCTATAAGGTTTACCCCGGCATGACCGGCGACGAATCGCGGCGACTTAGTGCCGCCTGGGATTTGGAACAAGCAGAGTTAGAAGCCGAACTGGAGGAAGCAGAACAATGAGCATTAGATTAACTATCACCACAATACTTACTGCTGGATTATTGCTAACCGCTTTGCCGGCAATGGCTCACCATTCCAAAGCCCTGCAGTTTGATATGACCGGTGAGATTAGTGTGGAAGGCACTATTGTCGAACTGGAATGGCGTAACCCCCATGCCTGGTTAAATATCGAAGTCGTAAATGAGGCTGGCGAACCAGAGCTTTGGCGCATTGAGTTCAGCAGCGCTAACTCCCTAATTCGTCGCGGCTGGAGACCCGCAGACTTGCCGGTAGGCGCCATGCTTAAAGTGCATGGACTGCCCTCCCGCGACGGTTCGCGCACGGTAGATGGAGAGGAAGTTACCTTAGCTGACGGAAGATCCCTGCTTGCAGGTTCCAATGTGGAAGGCTATTGATGACTAATATGAATAGAATTGGCCTAGGCATTGCGACATTACTCATACTGGCGCTTACTTCTTTAGCTGGTATTGCTCAAGAATACAGTCCGCCACGAACTTCAGATGGTCATCCCGATTTGCAAGGCGTCTGGCAAGCATTGAATACCGCCGTTTGGGATATTCAGGATCACTCGGCTAGCTATGGAGTGCCTGCGGGACAGGGAATTGTAGTTGGCAACCATATTCCCTATCAGCCTTGGGCCCTCGAACAGCGCGAAGAGAACTACAACAATCGGTTAACTGAAGATTCCGAGGCTAACTGCAAGATGGTGGGCGTGCCACGCATAACCTATATGCCCTATCCCTTCCAAATATTCCAAACCGCAGACCAAGTAGTGATGACCTATGAATGGGTGCACTCAATCCGCAATATCTTCCTAAAAGGCGAACATCTGCCGGGCCCCATTGAATGGTATATGGGCGACTCTCGCGGGCATTGGGATGGCGATACTTTGGTGGTTGATGTAATGCACTTTACTGGTGAGACCTGGTTAGACCGTTCCGGTAATTTTCACAGCCCTAGCTTGCACCTGGTTGAGCGCTATACGCGCACTGGGCCTGACCATATGCTCTACGAAGTGACCATCGATGACTCTGAGGTATATACCGAACCCTGGCAGATCAGTATGCCCCTATATAGACGTATGGAATCGGATATTCGAGTACTTGAATATGAGTGCTACTCATTAGCGGAAGCATCCACTCAGGTTCAATAGTTTAGAGATTGATTGGTATTTGAATTGCCTCAGTGGGTCATAGCGTAGATAAAGTAATTTAATCCAAATCTATAGGCGAGATTGGTCATAGGTTCCGGATAATAAGGATCGTCCGCGTGCTGCCACGCATCACCCATATCCATATTAACGTGCCCCGCCAATACTAGATTGCCGGTATCGTCATACAAGCCTAACCACTCTTGTTTTCCTTCCATTTGGGCCACCACTTCTGCGCCCCTGCTTCCGCGAAGATGTCTGGAACCCGGGATTTGCGTCTCTTGATTCAGGTCGTAGTGGATACTCATAACCACATCATCAATAGGTATAGGAACCAGCGGCCGGTCGGGAAACACATCCCGCGCAAAATTTACAAAGCGCTGTCGTTGTGCATCGCCATGAAAATCGTCCACCAATACAAATCCGCCCCGCAGTAGGTATTCGCGCAGGGCTAATATCTCTTCTGCATCAAAACTTGCCTGACCGATTTGCTGAAGAAATAGCCAGGGGTAGTCGCAGAGGTTGGGATCACTAAGTCGAATATGTCTGCTGTCAGGAGCTACGTCTATTAACGACATGCGCTCTACGCCATCGGTAATGTGGTCTTCGGCTTCAGGCCAATCAATGGACCACCAGGCTCGACCCCGGCCTCTGCCAAAGCCACTTTGCATGGAGTCGCCAAAAATAATCCGGCCCATATGCAATTCAGCTTCCGGGCCTGCAGAGGTATCAGTATTAGATGTCTGGGCTTTGGTCTGAGAGAGCGGCAACGCTAATGGTTGAGCCGATAGCTGGACGGAGAACCCGATCAAATACAGCGTAGCGACTACTATTAAACAAAATTTAGCCTTGATCAATTTAGCTACCTATTACTTTTCCGTCCGGATGAGTAACTACCACTATCGAAGGTCTGGGAGGCATTTTTTCGTCAAAATCCGGCCAACGCGTTCGTGGAGTTTCGTAGTTGTCGCCTTCTGAAGGATGCTGAACCGCGCAGAAGAAACTGCGATTGTCGGGCGTAAAGCACGGCCCACATAGTTCTGCACCTATCGGTGTTCGCAAAAAGTGTTTGGGTTTGCCGCGGTTAGGCCCACTAACCGGTGCTGCCCAGACTCCGTCGGCTATGCCATATTCATAGGCTCCGTCCGTTGCAATCCAAATATTGCCAAAATTATCAAAGGCACAGTTGTCCGGACAGGCCAACCAACCGTTCTCTGTAGTATCGGGGTGATAACTAGAGCCATCGGCATCAGGTGGTCCACCCAAAAGCAACATTTCCCAATCAAATCGATTGGCACGGTGATCTCCGTTTGGAGGAATTAACTCTAGAATATGTCCGCCCTTGTTCTCGGGCCTTGGATTAACCGGATTTAGGT
>Ga0302114_10000037_pt1 | contig 94443 bp, 68 predicted proteins | sample AG5_Surface_MG_FD_203107 | JGI IMG/M metagenome (GOLD analysis project Ga0302114, IMG submission 203107) | Marine microbial communities from Western Arctic Ocean, Canada - AG5_Surface | ecosystem: Environmental > Aquatic > Marine > Oceanic | place: Canada: Western Arctic Ocean | collected... | reverse complement strand
TCCGCGGGTACCTGGCGAAAGGGGTGTTCTACCGGGAGATCGGCAAGCCGGACGCCGCGGAGGGGATGTTCCGGCAGGCTAAGGCGTTGGTGCCGGGTGAGATGAAGGAGGTGGTGAGCACCGTCATTCAACAGGCCAAGGCGCAGGGCGCGTTATAACTTTTATTAATCCAGTGTGAACCAAACTCGCTCGCAAAATCACGAAGCCATCCACTCGTTGGTGTTCCTAATAAACAATCAGCGTTCGCGCGGCCACTGTTTAGCGCGTCGAGCCTACATCAGACACGCATCATGGGAGCCGTTCAGTACTTCGGCAACGGTGAGTGTCCACGATCGTCCCGTCGACGTTCACGAACCCGCGGACACGTCGGAACCCGCGTCCGCGGGGGCTTTCCGGCAAACCCTACCGTCCGCAGATTTTGGAATCTTCAGCGGGGGACCCATCTTCCCTGCGTGCGCGTGCGACCGAGGCACGATCCCGGGCCGTTTGACTGACGTAGACATCCCTTCCCCCATCCCGTCGCAGCCGCTAAGGTTTACGTGGGCACTGAGATTGCCATCGGCATGGGCCTCGGCCTCGTCGCGGGCGCCGTGTGGAAGGTACGTCGACCCCCCGACCCATCGTCCCGCCCGCCCCCGCGCACTGCTCAGATGACGAAAATATCCGGGACTTCCCCGCTAACCTCTCTCCCTCCCCTTTTCCTCGCAACCACAGAACTGGCACTTTCAGACCCGCTCCAAGTCGGAGGCGTACTTCGCGAGCATCAAGACGAAGTAAGCGTGGGACGAACCTGCGGGCGTGAAGGACGTCCAATGTACACCGTAGCACCAAAATTAGTTGATTTGTGAAATGGAACTCCGTGAAATGGAACCAACACATGTATCTCACACGCATCCCTACAAAGCCGCTAGACTACGCCGCTAAACCGCGTCGTCACTCACTCGCTGAACAGACGGACCACGTCGTCATCCGTCGCGGGCGCGAGCGTCACCGGACACTTCCCCCGGCGCCGAATCTCGTCCACGGCGCAGGTATGACAAAACACCCACCCGCTCGTTCGCACCACCGCCGGTGACGCGCACCGCTTCCGGCACAGCGGGCACGTGCGCCTGTCCTGCGGCACACGCACGCGCGCGCGGGGATGCGGCGTGGTTCTCGGCGGCGGCGGCGGCGTCGGCAGGTTCCTATGCGCAAACACCATTTCCTCCGCCGACCCGTACCACCACTCCTGCGGGTTAAAAAAAACACGACGTCAGTTCAATCTAATTGCCCATACGGAAATGCCAAAACCAAAACAAAACTCACCAACAATTTGAACCCGACCACCGCGGCCATCAACCCGCCTTGCGCGTAGTCCAGCGCGAAGTACCCAGCGCGCGTGAGCCTCGTGCCCACGTGCCGGTTCACCCACGAGGACCGCGGCGACGACATCCGGTCCAGCCGGCTCGCACGGTTCGACTCCGTCGCCGCTCGCCGCAAGGACGCCTCCGCCGGTGACACTCGAGTGGTACATAAGCGGAGGAGCCACAGCGCCGGGTCGTGCGTCTCACCGGACGTCAGGATGTACCGGAGCCAGCACCAGAACACGACGCCTTCCCAGCCGGCGTGGATCCACGGGTACGCCGCCACGAACGCGTTCGCCGCGCTCGTTCGAAGATCACGAGAAGGTCTCGAAGACGCCAGCTGTGAAGACGACGATGTAGAGGACGCCAGCTGTGCGCCGCCGTTACCCGACGGACCCGCGTCCTCCCTTCCCCCCGCGTTGCCCCTTCCGGGTGCATCCTCGCCGCCCATCCCGTCGTCTGCTCGTGTCGTGTCGTCCCGGCTCGATCGCCTCGGGAGCGCCGGCGGCGCGTGCTCTCCTAGGATGGCCTCCGCGATTGTGGACCCCAACGCGCTCTGCGTTCCCATCCCGTTCGCGCCGGACAGTCGCACGTACAGCGCGTCGAGCTTCTCCCGCGCGTACGGCAGGCCCACGAGCATGGCGACGGAGAGGAGGCGTTGCTTGCGACCGATTCGTCGCGGAATCCTCGCGCCGCCCCCGTCGTTGTTACCGGGTGAATTGTTACCGGCGCCGAGTTGCGATGGGAGTCCGCCCTTCGCGAGCGCCGCCGCGAGCCCGCCCGCGTCGCCCCCACCCACGCCGCCCACCCGCCGCGAGCGCTGTAGCCCGTACAGCCCCTCCGCCAGGCTCCCGTCCGACGTCGCGAACGAGTGCGTCTCGACGAGAAGCATGAGCGCCGCGAACGCCTCGGCTTCGTGGTCGAGGATCCGCGTCAGGCCCGGTCGCCTCGCCGCGAGCACCCCGAGCGAGTACACCAGCGCCGCGCGGAGCGACGGCACGAGCCGGTCCGCGGCGATGAGCTCGAAGAACGTCGGGCGGGAGTCGCCCGCGTCCACCTGGAACTGCATCGCGCGCGTCCTTCGCCACCTACACAAGTGATGACGGTGGGGCGGCACATCCGATGAAACACTTTTACCTTCGAAGGTGCGATGTACGGCAGGGGCAGGGGCCGAGGCCGTGGAGGAGGCGGCTCGCACCACGGAGGCGGTCAGCGCGGGGGCGGAGGCAGAGGTGGCGGCGGAGGCGGGCAACGATGGTGGGATCCCGAGTGGAGAAACGCGAAGCTCGCGGAGTTGCGCGAGAAGGGCGGGAGGGACCAGATGGACCTCGACCCCGACGCGATGCAGCGGCGCATGGTCGACCTCCTGAACGACCCACGCTCGGAGGAGATCGTGATACGCGAGAACTACGGCCGCGAAGGCGCGGGTGAGATCGGGGCGATCGCGCGGAACCTGCGGCTGCACTTCAAACAGTACGGCAAGGGCACCAACACCACTCTCGTCGCATCTAAAGTCCCTCTGCCCGACTACAGGGCCGACCTCGACGGCCGACGGCGCGCGGAACACGAGGTGGACATGTCCGCGAGCACCATGGACATCGTCACGAGGGCGCTGCGGAACACCCCGAGCGTCGAGGACCTAAACACGAACCTACACGGCCTCACGCACTCGCCCACGAAGCGACAGCGGGGCGACGCGAACGACAAAGGCAAAGGCGCCACTGCCACTCACGCCCCTCTCGCGCGGGACGCCGCCGTGGACGCGGCCGTCGCGGAAGCCGAGGCCGAACGACGCGCCTCCCCGCGCGTCATCGCCGCGGAGGCCACGCGCGCGCGCCTCCCCGCGTTCAACAAGCGCGATGAGCTCCTCGCGGCGGTGGACGGAGCCCAGGTGCTGGTCGTGTCCGGCGAAACCGGCTGCGGGAAAACTACGCAGCTGCCGCAGTTCGTGCTTGAGCGCGCGCTGGCGGGCGGTGACGCGTCGGTGACCGGCATACTGTGCACGCAGCCCCGGCGGATATCCGCGATATCCGTCGCCGCGCGCGTGGCGCAGGAGCGCGGCGAGGACGTGGGCGAATCGGTGGGGTACCAGATTCGACTCGAGGCGAAGAGGTCCAAACGCACCCGGCTGCTCTTTTGCACCACCGGCGTGCTCCTCCGACGGCTCGCGACCGAACCCACACTCGCCAGCGTGTCGCACGTGTTCGTGGATGAGATTCACGAGCGCGGCATGAACGAGGACTTCCTCCTGGTGGTCCTGAGGGATCTCCTACCGAAGCGGCCGGATCTGAAAGTCGTGCTGATGTCGGCGACGCTCGACGCGGAGTCCTTCGCGAAGTACTTCGACGGCGCGCCGCTGTGCCACATCCCGGGTTTCACCTACCCGGTCGAGGAACTGTTCTTAGAAGATGCCCTCGAGGCGTTTCGAGGGAACCTGGCGGTGCCACCGCCGGACAATGGACACGGAGGCGGGGGCACCTGGGGGGGAAGGAGGAAGCGTTTCGGCCGAGCACGGGACAACTTGACATCGCTCGGATATAACCCCGACGAGGATGACGGCGACGAGGGTGCCGAGGGTGCCGAGGGTGCCGACGAGGATGACCCGTCGTGGGCGTGCCTATCGCGTGGGACCCAGGAATCGCTCAGGCACTGGCGACGGCGGTGCGCTTTAGACGACAAGGTGGACGTGGACCTGGTGAAGAACTTGGTGGCTGAGATAGTCGCCGACCCGGCGCCCGACGGCGAGGATTCCGACGGCGCGATCCTCGTCTTTCTCACCGGCTGGGACGAGATCACCAAGCTCAACGACCTGATGCGAGCGGATCGAATCCTCGGGGATCCACACCAGTGCGTGGTTTTGCCCCTGCACGGCGCGATGCCCACGGCGAACCAACGCGAGATTTTCGACAAACCGCCACCCGGCGTTCGTAAGATCATCCTCTCCACCAACATCGCCGAGACGTCCATCACGATCGACGACATCACGCACGTCGTGGACTGCGGCAAGGCGAAGGAGAAGACCTACGACGCGCTCAACAACCTCGCGTGTTTGCGTCCGGCGTGGATCAGCAAGGCTTCGGCGCACCAGCGGAGGTACGTATATTTTTATTTCCGTACGGGCGATTAGTATCATTGACGGCGTGTCTTGTTTTAATTTTTCTTTGTTCACAGGGGCCGAGCTGGGCGGGTCCGCCGCGGCGTGTGCTACCGCGCGTACACCCGGTCGCAGCACGTCTCCATGGCGCCCCACGCCACCCCCGAGCTGCTCAGAACCCCGCTCGAGGAACTGTGCCTGACGATCAAGTCACTCGGCTTGGGCGAGTGCGAGCCGTTCATACGCAAGGCGCTTCAACCGCCAGAGCCGAAATCGGTCCACAACGCCATCGAGCTCCTAGTCACGATCGGCGCGCTGACCCGCGAGTCCGAGACGCTCACGCCGCTGGGCAGGCACCTCGCGTCCTTACCCGTGGACCCGCGCGTGGGGAAGATGCTCGTCACCGCGTCCACGCTCGGGTGCCTATCCCCCGCGTTGACCATAGCGGCTGGTAAGTTTATTTTTATCTCCTGTATGGGTAACTAGTATGACGTCGTGTTTTGTTTACAGGGATGGCGTACAAGGACCCGTTCGTGTTGCCCATGGACAAGAAGCACCTCGCCGACGCCGTTCGCCGACAACTCGCGGGGGACACGCACAGCGACCACATCGCGCTGGTCCGTGCGTTCGAAGGGTGGACACGTGCCAGGGCGGACGGGGGTGTTCGTTGCGGGTGGGACTACGCGAGGCGGAATTTTCTCAGCGGGAACACGCTGGAGTTGATGTCGGATATGCGAAGGCAATTCGCGGAGCTCTTGCACGCCATCGGGTTCCTCCCCGACGGCGCGCGCACCGCGGACCACGTCGACGCGTCGCATAACAGGCACGCCCGGGACGTTTCTATGCTCCGCGCGGTCATATGCGCCGGTATGTACCCGCGGCTGGTGTCTATTCGCAAGAGGGGTAAGCGGAACGAGCTCGCGACGCACGAGGATGGAAAAGTTGAGTGCCACCCCGGCTCTGTCAACTCCGTGTTTGGCGCGAACTTCCCGTTCCCGTGGCTGGTGTACGGCGAGAAGATAAAGACGAGCGGGGTGTACGTCAGGGACAGCACGTGCGTCCCGGCGTACGCGGCGCTTCTGTTGGGCGGAGACTTCGAGACGGACGCCGAAGGGGTCGAACCCGACTCTTCAACCGACCCACACTCGTCAACCCACCCACACTCTTCAACCGAGCCCGACGTGGGTATCAAGATATGCGGCGGGAACTACACGTTCAGCGCGCCGCGACACGTCCTGACACTGATACGCGGGTTACGGCGCGAGCTCGATCGGTTGTTGGACGCCAAGTCACGTGATCCGGGACTGGACCTGGAGCGCTCGGGTTCCGCGAAAGTCGTCGACGCTTTACGCACTTTACTGGCGGAGGAGGAGAGAGTCGCGTACGGCGGTGGCTCTCAGGCTGACACGTACTCACGGCGCGGGAGTGAGTTTGGGGACGGGGACTCACGCGGTGGGGGGTATACGTACGGGGAGCGTGCGCGAGGGGGATCGTACGGGGGTGGGCGCGGCGGTGGGTCCTTCGGTCGAGGTCGGGGTCGCGGCGGCGGCGGTGGGGTGAGCGACTGGGAGTGTCCGGGCGGTTGCGGCTGGGTGTTTGGCCATAAGAGGCGGTGTTTCCGGTGCGGTGTGCCGCGTGATGGGGGCGGGGACGGGTTCGGGGGCGGTCCTTCCGCGCCCGGGCACACGCGATTTTAGCGAGACGTACGTCAAAGGATGATGGTCTAGTGTTACAACTTCAACTTCCACCGTGGAAAATCCAACGCGAATATTTGGAAACTGCGCTCAGTCGCGAGTCTGTTTCCGCCGTGTCTGCGTGTGTGTTGTGTTGCCCGCGCAACCGCTGACTGTTCGGCCCGGGGTGATCGGCGACCGGGGCCGTGCTAGAGGATCTAGTGAGAGGGGCTAGCTAGGGGTGGATGTTGCGGCGGTGTGAACGACGGCGCGGGGACGCGAACGGGGCGGGACCGACTCCCGCGCGTTCCTCCTCGCGTTCCCACCATCTCCGCCTCGGTCGTCGTTTGCGCACCGCCAAAAACATCTCCAGGGGCAGAAAAGAGTCTCCCTCATTTCTCCCCCTCCTCGCCCTCCTTCTCGCTCTCCGACGCCGCCTTCTCCTCTTCCTCCTGTTTCTTCACAGCCTCCAGCTTCGGGTTGATCGGAGGACCGGTCCTCTTCTTCTTGGGCTTCTTCCCGATCCCGATCTGCGTGGCGGGGACGGCGGTCAGATCGGTTGTTCGTCGAGGCGGCAGGAAAGATTTTATGTGCGAAGCGGGCTGGGGAAACCACCGGACGTGACCCCGGGGGAAAAACCTCGGGAATCTCCGCGCGCTTCGGTCGCGCGCGCGCGCCGTGTGACGACGTGCGGGCGTGATCCGCGCCCGTGACGACTAAGCGAAGGGTCTTAGGAACGCGTTTGGGTCGCGGATGCGATTCGTGGGGCGTGTGCAAGGCGCGTACCTCGTACTCTATGTGCGCGATGTCCTCGTCAATCTCCGATTGCTTGAGCGTGCACTGGAAAGCCTCCCCCTTGGGCCCGCGCGCTCTCGCCATCGGCGCGACGCTGCCGTCCTCGTTCCAGCGCGCCATGGGGCGTCGCATGTACCCCGGGTATATCAGGTAGTCGTATTCGTCCAGTCCCGACATGTCTGCGGTCGTGGTGAAACTCCGCGCCGACAGGTGTGCCGCCTCCCGGGTGACGAGTGAGAATCAAACAGGTCCGTTCGCAGGCTGGACTCGACTGCTCGAGTTTGGAATCCGGATGGGCATTGGTTTGCGAGTGGGGGTCGCGAGAATTTTGACGGGGGAGTCACCGCCCATATTCTGCTGACCCCCTCTCCAAGACTGTGACGCCTCGAGGAGAGGAGGAAGTGCTCTCACGCACGTAAGGTTCGTCCCGGCGCGCCCGAGGGGCCACAACGACCGACCCGCGTCGCCCTTTTGATGTCCGCCGCGCTCGCACGCGCGTCGCCCTTCATCGTCGCGCATCGACCCCGGGGACCCCGGAAGCACACCTCGCGCGCCTCCAAGACCACCACTCCTCCGACGCGCGCGATGGCCGCCTCCCCATCGTCGGAAACCACCGTCGTGAGCGCCGAGTGGCTCCGGGACAACATCACTCGCCCCGACGTCAAGGTCCTCGACTGCAGCTGGTATCTCCCCGCGATGGAGCGCGACCCGATCGCGGAACACGAGGCCAAGCGCGTTCCGGGCGCCAGGTACTTCGACGTCGACCGCGTCTCGGACCGAGCGTCCCATCTCCCCCACATGCTTCCCAGCGCCGGCGCCTTCGCCGCGGCGTGCGACGCCGTGGGCGTGACCAACGGCGACCAGGTCGTCGTGTACGACGGCGCGGGTCTCTTCAGCGCGGCGCGGGGGTGGTGGATGTTCAAGGTCTTCGGCCACGACGCCGTCGCGTTGTTGGACGGAGGGATGGGCGCGTGGGAGTCGCTCGAATCCGCCGAGCTCGAGACGTCGCCGCCGCTCTACCCCGCCTCAGCCTCCGCGGACGCCTGCGCGAGACACACGCCGGGGGATGCGCTCACCTTCGACGCCGCGCTCAAGCCCGAGCTCGTGCTGAGCAAGGCGGACGTCCTGTCGCGGTGCGTCGGCGCCGACGCGGATGAAATCCTGGTGGACGCCAGGCCCAAGCCGAGGTGGGCGGGGGAAGCGCCCGAGCCACGCGCGGGGATCAGAAGCGGCCGCGTGCCGGGCAGCGCGTGCGTCCCGTTCTTCGACATCCTCAACGGTACGGCGCGGACCTTCAAGTCGAGTGCAGAGATCGAGGGGATGTTCAAAGAGGCGGGCGCGGATCTTGGCGCGATGGACGCAGGCGCCGGTAGAAAGATCGTCGCGTCGTGCGGCACCGGCGTGACCGCGTGCGTGCTCTCGCTCGGTGCGGCGATGGTGCGGAAGGACGGGACGCCGCTGCCGGTGTACGACGGGTCGTGGACGGAGTGGGGCGCGGAGGATAGCGGGTGCCCGGTGGACGGGAAATAGGCTTCCGTTTGTCGTCAATCTATTTTTTTCATCTTCTAACGCTTAAGTTACGACTATTTGATGCACAGGAGCAAGTTCCTGTCGAACTCGTCCGCCACGTGCAGATCCGCCGATCGTATCGCCTCCACCGACGAGAACCCGACCTCTTTCCGTAGGTGCTCCGCGTAGAACGCGGGCCGCAGCTCTATGCCCTTCATGTGAGCCCGGGTCTCCTCCGGCATCTTCTGCTTCCGAAACGCCTGTTTGTAACTCTTCCACGGCTGCGGCTCCACGATGAACACCCCGCCCGGCGACAGCGCGTCGTGGATCGTGCGAAACATCTTCTTCAACCCACTGTCACCCCAGTTCAGCTGGATCCACTTCGTCACGGACAAACACAGGAACGCGTCCACGGAGCCGGGCGGAAAAACTTCGTCCAGAAAATTACCGGCGCGGAAGGTGACGCCGCCCAGGCTCGGACCGGAATCCGCCAGCTGTGTTTTGACGTTCGGCTTCTTCTCCTCCGTTGGCGTATCGTCCTCCGCCGCCGCTTCGATACGCGTCGCCGGGTGCGACCTGAGCGTCCCGCCCGCGACGGCGTCCTTCTCTTTCTCCCTCGACGCCGCAGCCTCCGCGGCGGCTTCCTCCTCCTCTCGCACCAGCCTCGCAGCCTGCTTCGCCGCCGCGCGTCGCATCCGCTTGAGCTTCTCCTTGGCCTTTTTCACGAGCCAGGTGTCGATGTCGATGCCAAGCATGGTGGTGGATCCGAACTGGACCGCGATGGACAGCGACACCAGGCCTTCGTTGCACCCGATGTCCACGCACCGCTTTCCGTGGAACCACTCGCGCTTGAGGTGCGCGATGCGGTGGTCCTCCAGTGACTCCCCGACGCGGTAGCCGTAGTAGCGGTGGTAGTTGCCGTACCTGAAGCACTGGCGCCCGTTCGCGCCCCGATTGGTATCGTCGAACTTGACGTGCGAAGCGCCCGCGTCGCCCCCGTCGTTCGCCCCCTCGGCACCGCCGCCCGACGATGTCAACCCTCCTCGGGCTCCCCCGTTCGCGGTCGCGGTGGGCGCTTCCTCCGCCCACGCGTCCAGGCCCGACGGGGTGTTCGATGCGGCGGCGTCGCGCTCTGAACGCGAGCGCTTCTTCGTCGCCACGTCGGAGGCCGGCGCCTCTTCCGGCGCTTCCCCAGCCTCCATAGCTACTCGGTCGTCGCGGTGCCCTTCCAAATGCTGAAAAGTGAAGATTAGAGCTCGCTTTTCTGGCTTGGCTGGAGCTGACTGAAACGCATAGGATCTAAATACGAATTAGCGACATCTACACAAGCAAACAGTCATATGTGGCGTAATGCGATCCCAACAAAACCAAAAAGAAGGTGTTACACGCGACTACTCACCAGTAGTCTTCAAATTCGCCCCCTGCCGAACCCTACTCCCCGGGCGTGTCGGCACAGCGCACGCGCGGAACCTCGCAGGAAACCACCGCGGGGCCCGAGTGGACGCCACCGGAGAACCGAGAAGCGGACGCGCGCTCCCGACCCGACCCACCGGGAACAGACGCCCGCCCCGCCCTTTTCCCCACAACCAACACAACACACACGGGCGCTCGACAAGGCCCACCCCTACGAACCCCTCGACGCGTACCTGACATCACGACAACATGTCGTTCAGAAAAGGTTTAGTCGAGATCTGGGAGGACATGATGTCCTACCGTACCCTCAAGGTGGTCAAGATCAGCGACAAGAGGCTGGCGTACGTGCACAAGTCCCTCATGGCGTCCATCCTCATCTACGCCACCATCACAATGGTTGGCGCGCACACGTACATGCTCAAGGAGAAGCCGAGGCTCTACGTCACCACGACCATAGACGACAGCGCACGTCTGAGTAATTGGAACCTAAGCAGTACCTCGGGGGATACGGGGTACTGTAACCCGGCGTACACCGCCTTCCCGGGCGACGAGTTGATCCCTGAACCAGCCTACCCAAACACGCGGTGCGCATCATACATCAGCAGCTCGCAGATGGTCTCGGTGAGCGACCAAGGCGCGTTCGTCGGGACGCACATGCGACAGCAGCCGTGGAAGCGCACGTGCGCCGATGAGGACGCCAAGACGGACTGCGTGGTGGAGAACAAGGATGAGAACGGCGCGGACGCCGACGCGGAGGATCACTTCGCGGCTGATATCGAAAACATCAAACTTACGCTCCAACCGATATACGTGACCTCGTGGGGGGTATCCGAGGCGGCGCACTGGATCACGGTGGTCGACGCGGCGGGTAAGATTGTCGAGGAGTTCGAACGGTACGACGGCGACGCCGATAAACGATGGCCGACCTTCACCCTCAAGGAACTCCTGGCCCTCGCGGAGCTAGACGTGGACGCGCAGAACCCGATGGTGGTTTCAAAGAATTACCAAGGCTTGGACGCGAACGGAAACCCGCGGCTGCCGCTGTACCGCCTGACCGGCCTGCGCGTCGCCGTGGACTTCAAGTTCAGCAACTTCAGGCCGATGTCCCAGGGAAAACCCTTCGACTTCACGCCCCTGGCCGTCATGTCCGTCAAGGCGACCAGCGTGGGTTCATTCGTGTCGCCCGTGGAGAAAACCGTCTACTCGGGCTCCACCAGCAACTTCGACTCGCAAGGCACGACCTTATCGATCCGCGGGGTCAAGATCGAGTTCCAGGCGAAGGGGTTGATGGGTATAGCGGACGGGTACACCGGGATGATGGCGTTGATGTCATGCCTCGTCATGGTGGGCGTGGCCACCGCCATCGTCGACGTCATCGGAGCGTTCATCTACGACTCGTTCAAAGACGACAAGATCGAGGACGACTCCGAGCGTCAGCACCTGGAGCACATGATCTTAAACATCGAGACCTCGGGAGTACCGTTCAAGAACGACGACTTCGAGTTCGAACCAGGCACCAGCGTCAAGAAACAGATCGACGAGCTGACCCGGGATATCCAGCGACAGGCGACGCTGCTGCATCACATGTCCGGCGAGCTCGCCGCCGCGGGTCTCAACAGCCACACGATGCACATGAAGGACCTCGGCGAAGGGGTGCAGAGCGCGAGGTACGAGTGCGTGTTGAAGGGACCCAACGGCGAGGATATCTTCCTCACGGGTGGGCCCCAGACGGTGGGACGGGGGCACGGCGGGACGCAATCCAAGCGCATATCGCACAAGCAAATCAGCGTCGTCGCCAACACGCACAACGGCATGGCGCGGGTGCAGGGTTTATCTACGAAGAACGTGTCCGGCGTGGCGCTCGGGGGCGGGCCGTGGCAGCCGCTCGGGCCCGAGGCTGCCGTGGACTTGAAGAGCGGGGACATGATCGCGCTGCTGATGGACGAGGGCGCGGACGAGCACGAGACGACGGTGGACGGCGTGTTCAGGTTCCAGTCTCGTTACGTCGAGGACAAGCAGGAGGGCGGGAGCTGGTTCGGGTGGTGACCGACAGAGACAGGACGCGCGAGCGATGTGTAGGGTTAAGAGGCGAGCGCGGCACGTATCACGCCGCGCCGTTGTATCATAACATTCAAACGTAAAGACATCGAGAGAACACGGGCGGCTCAAAAATAACGCGCCGAGACACTCTCACAGGAGCGAGAAGGTCCTCGAGAGTGTGTTCGACCGACGGACGCGGTGTGGCCTTTTGGTGCGAGGCCTGGGGCGCGACACACGAGCCGAGCGCATCGAGCGCGTGAGGCTCGGATGAGCGGTTACGGCATGCGCGGAGACGGTTCCGATGAGCTCGCCCCCGACCCCAGGTGCGTACCCGCGCCGGGCGCGCGCGCCGCGCCGCCCCTCACCCCCGCGTCAATCCGCGGAGCCCCGATCGAACCGTGACAGGCTGGGTCCTCCTCGTGCGTCTTCCTCGCGACCGCCCCGGCCGCCGGGTTCGCGCCGACGGGGACGCGAGGGCGCCGCGGAATCCGCGTCGTGGCCTCACGAACGGTCGCGCGATTTCCACGCGCGCCTAAACCCCGGTTCCGAGCGCCCGCCCCGTCCCAACGCCCGCGCGCCCCCGCGCATCTCACCCTCTCCAGAGTCCGCCCCGCTGACGATCAACACGCCAATTTCCACTGACTCAACAACGCGCAGGTCCCGGGGCGACGGATGGAGCTGGAACTGGGACGCCCCCAAGCAGACGAAGAACACCCCAGGGTCACGCGGCCCCGGCCTCAGCGTCACCGGCGTCGGAAGCGTCGTACCCGACGCGGAGACGCGCGGCGCGGACGGCGGACGGCGATCGGTGGGCGGATCGCAGCGCGGGCAACTCCGACTCGGACCCGCGGGGCCCGCCAGAACATCCCGCGACGGACCGACCACCGGGAACTCGCGCGCATCGCACAGCGACGGGCACGGCACGTACTCCCGCGTGGGCGGCGCGTCACCGGGTAGCGCCGGAGGTCACGGAGGCGACCCAGGGTACGTCCCTTCCTACGGACTCGGAGCGGACATGAACTTGGGAGGCATGAACCTAGACGACGACGGCGACGCGTACGAGCAATTAGACGACGAGGACCTCGACTCACCCGAGCAGCACCAGACCCACGACGTCATCATCACGGAGATCGAGGAGATCAACCTGACGGACTACATGCAGACGTTACGGGCGCCAACGTTCAGCGAAGAGGCGCTAGCCACCGCGGATTTCGGATTCGGCGGCGACAGAGTCGGATCGCAGATGAACGGTTCGTACATCGACACCGCATCGAGCCCCAAGCCGAGCGGATCCGCCGGGCGCGCGGGCGGCGCCATGGGCGATAAGGTCCCGGTACGGACCGAGACGCCCGGGCGCGCGGGGCGACGGGTGTGGTCGCGGGGCGGGAACCGATCGAGCGGCGGCGGAATGAATGCTGTCGAGACGCCCGGGATCGATCGGCCGCAGACGGGCGGCTTGGACGAGGCGGACGTGAACCGCCCTTCACACGGGCTGGACGACGACGAGGACGGCGGGGATTCCGAGGTTGACGCCGACATCTTCGACGATTCCGACGACGATTCCTGGGGCGAGGAGACGCACGCGGTGGATACCTTCGGCGGGGGCCAGACGTCGGGGGGCGTCTTGAGCGACGACGAGGACGGGGGACACGCGGCGTCGCCGAAGGCTATGGGCGCGATCAACCCATCCTTCGGGGTCTCCTCCATGGCCACCAAGTCGTCCCCGAGTACCGCGGCGCAGTTCTCCGGGTTCGTCAGCGGCGGCGGGAAGAGTTTGCCTGGGAGGCAGTCGCCGCACCCCGGTTCCTCCTTTGCGGCGTCGAGGGAGGCTCGTCGGCGCCGCGAGGAGGAGGGCGATTTCGTCGTCATGTCCACGCCGTCCGGGCTACGACGCGTGCCGTCCGCGCGGCGCAGGCCCGGGAGTGGAGCGAGTGGCGCCGGGAGTGGCGGTGGAGCCCGCGCGGGCGGCGGGACCGGCGGGTGGCAATCCGGCGACAGGTTCAAGGATGGCTCCAAGGGGGAGGTTGTCGCCGACGTCTACGGCGCCAAGGAGAACGCGTCGATGCCGCCGAGGGGATCGAGCGCGGGCGGGATGGGTACCTACCTGCAGCGGCCGCCGAGCAGGCAACGGCCGCCGCCCGAGGCGACTAACTTGTTCGCGAGGAGAGCCGCGGCGGCGGCGGCGGCGGCGGCGGCGGCGGCGGCGGCGCCCGTCGTGCCCGGATTGAACAAGGTGTCGAGACCGGCGGGGATGGCGTCGAACATGATGTTCTCGCACCGACCGGGGCAGGCGGGGGGATGGTAACTAATAGTTTCGCGTTGATGTGTATCAAGAAAGACTGTACGTCTCATTAAAATGCGCGGCGAACTAGTGTGTTTTAGTACAGCCACTTCCCGACGCGAGCATTACCTCGATCCGGTTTTAAGGGTATGTTCTCAGACCTCGGCTCGCGTGTGAGCCTCGGACACCCCCAGTGTTTTGTTTCGTTTAGGTTACGTGTGGGTACGACGGGTTCACGCCTTGGGAGGAGGGGCGGGTGGTCCCGGGAGCGCGTTTTGCGCGCTCATCTCCAAATCGGGCACGGGCGGCGGCGCGGGTGAGTCGTCGAGCTTCATGAAGAGCGGGGCGCCTTTTCGTTCCCTTCGCACCATGAAGCACATGAACCCGGAGCCGGCCGCGATGACTAGGCACAGCGGGACCGCCACCGCGGCGGCGACGTTGATGACGTCCTTCTTGCTCGCGCCCGAGGATCCTCCGTGTCTTTGCTTCATCCACTCGCGGTCGATCTCGCCGCAGGTGTTGCCGATGAACCCCTCGTCGCAGTCGCACCCGCCACCGACTTTGCACGAGCCTCCGTTCTCGCAGTAGGTGAAGCCGCCTTGCTCGCAGAAGGTCACAAGCTTCTTCTCGCAGCTCGGGCCGCCGTTCGGGGAAACGCAGTTGCACGGCTTGTTGGGGTTGCCAGTGCACAAGCCGCCGTGTTGGCACTGGTGGCCGGAGGGATTGTTGCAGTTGGCGGGGGGCACGGATTCTTCGCAACGAGCCCCGGTGTAGCCGACGGTGCAGTCGCAGGCGAAACCGGAGCACTCTCCGGTGTTGCCGCACCACCTGCCGCCATCGCATCGAGTGACGCCGGTGATGCCGCAATCAACCCCCTCGGTGGTGTCCGGGCATGTGCAGATGTCGTCGCTCGGCGCGCTGTAACCAGAGTTGCACGTGCCGCCGTTGAGGCATCTATGATTGGGATTTTCATTTATGATGGCGGGGACGCTCGTGCAATCGTCGCAGTTGGCCAAGCCGGTGCAATCTCCCGCGAGCGCGCTCGTCGTCGCCAGGGCGAGGAACAGAACGGCGCCGAAGCGGAAGCCGTGCGTCCCCATCGCTGCCCGTGATGGGTGGTTTTCCGCCGGCGGCGACGAGGGTTTGTGATTTGTGTTGCTTTTTGCCAAACGTCATCAGATGAATGACGTGACAGGTTTTCGATGGTTTTGTATTTCGTATTTCATCTCGCGATACTGTTTGCCCCGTAGAGGATCACGCGCTTAACAGCAAACTATAGCTATCTCGTATGGCGTCATGACTGCGGTGTGTGTACTGTCCAAGCCAGCCGATTTAGGTTTCCAGCCAGAACGAGGGGCGCAGACGCACGGGTAGGAGGATGAAGCACGGGCGACACTTCCGCAAGCTGGGCAAGGATGCGTCGCACAGGTGGGCCATGATGCGCACCATGGTCACGCAGCTCATCGAGCACGAGCGCATCCAGACCACCGTGGCCAAGGCCAAAGAGCTCCGCCGCGTCGCCGATCGCGTCGTCACGTTCGCCAAAGAGGGCGGCCTGCGCGCCAGGCGCAAGGCCGCCGCGGTGGTGCGCACCGACGCCATGGTCAACAAGCTCTTCACCGATCTCGCGGAGAGGTACAAGGAGCGGCCCGGGGGGTTCACGCGGGTCCTGCAGATCGGCCAGCGCAAGAGCGATTCGGCGTCCATGGCGTACATAGAGTACGTCGATCGAGACGGGGAGCTGAGACCGGCGAGACCGGCGACGGGGTTCGGCCTGTCCTGGGCGGCGAAGGAATACGTCAACTCGCAGTTGGCGTCGAGGAAACGGCACGGCGACGTGCGGGCGGTGCTGAGTCCCGGCGCGGACGCCGCGGCGAAAGCGTTGGCAGAACCACCCAAGGAGGAGAAGAAATGATGAAACGATTGACGGACTGATTGGTTAGCGATAGCGGCGCACTTGAAAGCGAACCGAGGCATCCTCGCACTCGTCGTAAGTCTTCCGTGTTCATCATGGGATGAATAATTGTACGTTTCGCTATCTTACGGTTCACGGCGGCCCCCTGCCTCGCGCCCCTCTCTCTCTCTCTCTCCCGTCACGCCGCCTACGCCTTCTTCTTCTTCTTCGGCAACAGACCCGGCAGCACGATGAGTATGTTGAACACGCAGAGCAGCACCTGCGACACCATCACCATGTAGTGCTCCTGGAACGTGTACCCCCCCGGCCTGTCCGTGCTGTCCATGTGGGTGATGATCCTGAAGTGGTAGATGAGGTACGGCTGCCACAGGAACCGGATGCTCAGCGTCAGGTGGTACATCAAGTCGCACGCGCGGTTGAGGAAGGACCCGCGCGTGAGCTGCCGCCTGGCGATGAGGAAGAAGGTGTTGAGCTCCACGATGCCGTCCCTGCACGTCTCGATCGCGTGCTCGGGGTATCGGAGCGGGTGGAGGAGGATGAGGAAGGTGAGCGTGTGATGCAGGACGATGGCCCACGCGAACCTCGGCACCGCGGACGGCGAGACGACGATCCAGATCGTGTCCACCGCGATGTAGGTGATGAAGATCTTCGTGATGAGGTGCGCGTCCATCGCGCCGAGGAGGCCGAGGATGCACATGATCGCCAGGCCGCCGACGAGCGGGACGTTGAGCGCATCGTGCAGTCTATAGGACAGCGAGCGCTGCTTCTTGGGCTCGTCGGTCGGCGCCATGGTGTTTTCTAGTCTATCCGATGGCTTCGCGACCGGTGCTGGATGCTATGGATGGACGCGGGACGCCGGCGTCGATCGCGGGCGCGAGGTAGACTCGCGATTAGGACTCGGGCTCGCGCCGTGGGCGGACCCCCGTGCGCTTCGCAGTGCCCTTCCGCGTCCAAGGAGAAACCCTCGCCATCTGCGGCCTCGTTTTCGAAAGCACCGATGAATTTTCGCTGTTCCCGAGGCGAGGTCCCTGAGCCGTCCCCTCGGACGTCCCGAACGCAGTGTTGTGGGCGCGTGGGCGTCACTTCCGACCTCACGAAGGGTATCGGCACCATGAGTGACGATGTCGTGAACTTCTTCGCGGACGAATTCGAGCATCCACCCGGCGAGACACTGGTGCGTGCCCCGAGTCCGCAGTGGGCACCGTCGTTGGTCCCGCGCGTGACGATTGATTGTTAGGGATCCCTCTGCAACGCCTCAGCAACGCCTCTGACCCCATCATTTCCCTCCGATAGGACATTCTACGGGACGATTCGATCATCAAGACCGTGGTGGAGCCCTGCGCGACGGGCGGGTTCAAGACGCGCCCGTCCGTCGGCGACCAGGTGTCGTTCACCGTGCGTCGCATCCACGCCGACGGAACCCCGACCGCGGGAACCGTCGTGCAAGACGCCGAGCTCGAACGGTACGTCCTCGGATCAAACCTCCAGTGCAGAGCCATCGAGGTGGCGCTGGAGACCATGCGCGAGGGCGAATGCTCCGTCTTCCTCTGCAACGAGCGGCACCTCCCGGCGCCAAACATCGAGAGCCCGTACCCGGAGGAAGTCACCGTTCGATTAAACAAGATCCACCGTGACGTCGACCTGACCCATAAGCCGAGCCCGGGAGGCGTCGTGACCAAACACAGGACCAAATGGGGCAACGCCAAGACGCACGGATCCGCGCTCTACGACGGCATGCAGCTCGCGCAGGCACCCAGGCCCGGGTTCGGATCCGACGCGGGGCGCGAGGTGGCCAGACCCGGCTGTCGCGTCGTCGCGCTGCAAAAGCCCAAAGGAGACGAAGGACCGCACCGACTGTTGGACTTCATCCTCCGGAGCACCGCATCGAACACAAACGCAAACGCAAACACGAACACGAACGAAGCCAACGAAGCCGTGCACGAGGCGTTTGAGCTCGGGCTCGAGTTGTCTTCGCCCGGGGAGCGGTTCGAGCTCACGTTTTCGAGGTCCGTGTACGGGCAAACAGACTCGGCATCGAGCGAGTTTGCGGTATCCGACGCCGACGCGAGCCGAGCGTACTCTGAGCGATACGATAAGCGTGGCGACGACGTGACCCTCGACGTCTTTGTCCAGAGTGTGGATCCACCTGTGCCGTTCGCGCCGGAGCACGCCGGGCCCGGGGGATGGGGCGGCACCCAGGACGTCGGTCTGGACGGCGAGGACGTGTGGACCATGCCAAAGTCAGAGCGGATTCACAGGTGAGCTTATTTCCATGTATGTTCTCGTGCGGGCGATTTGAATGACACGTGTGTGTTTTGTTTGTTCGCAGAGCCAAAGCCGCGAAGGCACGCGGGGTATCGCTGTTCACGGCGGGCAGGCACAGGGCCGCGCTGCGCGCCTACGATGTCGCCATCCGCCTGCTCACCGCGCCGTTCGCACCGCTGGACATGAGTAAGATCGAGATGCCGACGGCGGACCCGGCGACGGTACGTTTCTTTGTATTCGCGTACGGGCAATTAGAATGACGTCGTGTTTTGTTCACAGGACGAGCAGCCGTTCGCGAAGGACCCGGCGGTTAAACTCGCCGAGCGATACGGTTCGAACGCGTGGCGCGGCCTCGCGGACTCGGGCCACGGCGAAGGTAACGAGAACCAGGTGCTGCTCAAGGCGACGGTGCTGAACGCCAGCTTAGCCGCGTCGCGCAGAGGGGACCACGCGACGTGCGAGTGGTACTGCAGCCGGGCACTCGCGGAGGATCGCATGTGCGTCAAGGGGTGGTTCCGCCGGGGTCGAGCGCGCGTGGCGATGTCGCGGTGGGACGAGGCGGAGGATGACCTCAACCGCGCCGAGCGGCTCCAGGGCGACGACGCCATCGCGAAAGAGCTGGAGGTTGAACGTAAGAAGCTGGCGGCGGGGCGGAAGAAGAGCGAGAGCGGCGGGGCGGTGGCGAAGGCGTTCAGGGCGGTGTTCGGCGGCGGCGGCGGCGGCGCGGGCGAGTACCCACCCCCGAAAGAGATCCGGACGCTCGTCTGCCCGGAGGTCACGCTCCGCCCCGGCCCGCAGCACCCGACGGGCGACTTGAAAGACGACTTGAAAGACGCGGAACCCGAGCCCGGCGCACAGCTGGACGAGCTCGTGGACGATACGTCGATGAACGCGCGGATCGAACACGCGTATAACAAGGCGCTCGAGTTCGAGCAACGCGGTCTGAACGATTTCGTCGATAGCGGTGAGTTTCTTTCTATTTCCGTACGGGCAATTAGACTGACGGCGTGTGTCAATTGTTGTTTACAGGCATGCCCATGGAGCTGTACACCGATGCCGAGCTCGCGCCCTACGGCGAAGGTCACCCCACCGCCGGCGCCGTCGAGAAACGGGAGTACGTGGTACCGTTCGGCGCGAAGGAGAGCGAGGAGATCGACGAGGAGATCAAGGCACAGGAACACGGGGAGGAACTGTACGACAAGATGCTCAACGCGGCTAAGAGAGGAAACCGGGTGCAAAGGGGAACCTCAACGGTGAACCCGTGGGATCGGGACGGGACCAAGGCAGTGGACGACCTCAACATGCAGTTCGTCAAGGAGTACAACGAGCAGAAGGCGGAGGAGGCTAAGAAGGAGATGGAGACGCACAAGCAGAAGTGGAACGAACGGAAAGGACGCGCGACGAGGGACGACGTCGGGGTGGACTGAGCGGGTCGCGTACGAGTACGTAGTCGAGAGAGATTGTAAGCTTGGATTACGAAAGATGTGAGTCGTATCCCTTTGGCTCGCGCGGGTGCCCAACGTGAGGTGCCACGTGCGACTTCTCGGCCAAGGACTTTGACAAGGCCTTCGAAGTCGCACGTGGCAGCTTCGAGGTTCAGTATCGAAGTTGTACAAAAAACCCGCGCGAGGTATAAAAAGGGTGGTTGTGACGAGGAGCCGCAAAACACCATACAGCTCACATCAATTTTCGTCGGACGCATCGAACCGTCTCTCGACCTTGTTCGTCGTTGTCTGTGCGTGAAGGCCGGCGCCGCCCGGCGAGCCGCGGTCACCGCCCGTCGCGAATCGCGGCGGGCGACACGCGCGCGCTCACCGGTTGAAGCCGCCCCCGAAGTTCGAGTCCCCGCGCCTCGCCGCCGCGTCGGTGGTGCTCAGCGGCGCGTGCGCGTCCTCGGACCGGTTTACTTCTTGTCCACCTTCTCGTCCTTCTCCTTCTTGATGAGGTAGACGATGCCGGCGACGGAGGATGCGATCTGTGTGTCGCGTGGACGGGGACGTCGAGGGGTGAGTCGAGTGAAGCTTTGGGAAACTTTGAGCGCCGAGGCGTCCTCTGGGTCGTGCGCGATACCGCCGGGCGAGGGTAGGGCTTCCGGGAAAAACCGAGAAACGACCGGTGGGACGCACCGCCATGCCTCCGAGGCCCCAGAGCGATTCACGCTTGTTGGGCTTGCTGTACCACTTCTTGTCGTCGTCTGCTTCGGCCATGGTGGGCTTGAGGGGCGGGGGAGTTGGGTGCCTGGGTTCCGTTATGGTGGACGACGGGTAGTCGCGCACGTGCTTTGTGGAGGCGAAACGAGACCTCTCGTACGTAGACCGTCTCTCGTACGGACGATAGGGCATCGTGTTGTGATTCGGATAAGATAAGCCTCCTCGGCGAGTGTGAAACGCACGGCACCGTTGCCTTCGCCGTCTCGGAGGCGACGAAGACACGCTCCGAGGAAAAAAAGTCGGAGGTGACTTGACGGGCGAGAAATAACAACCAGACTGAAGCGGTTTCCGGGGGGGGTTCCGTCACTCGAGACCGCGGCGGGATGGAGCCGAGCAAGAATTACCAGACCACGGTGGATACCGACACGTTCCACCCGCGCGAGGCGGACCAGGCGGACGTGGCGCGGGTGAGCTCCCACCTCTCTCCATCGCCGCCCATCCCCATCGAACCACATCTCACCGATGAAACCCTCCGAAACTCACTCATCGCAGGTTGCCCGCGGGGGAGAGGGCCTACCCGCGCCCAGCGGCGACGACGCGAGCGTCCCCAAGCTGGACATCAACAGCGGCGAGTCCATCGCGATGGACGCCATGGGCCCGGTCGTGGTCAACGACGACGGGTCGCTGTCGAGGATCGCCAACTGGCCGATGCTCACGGACAGGGAAAAAGAGGTGACGCAGCGGAGGATAGCAAAGCGGAACAACGAACGGCTGGACAGACTCAGAGAAGCCGCCAAAGAGAACGACCGTTAGCACTCGATTCAATTCGTAGACTTTTATTAGCAAAACGAGCGTGGGATTCGTCGTGTGCGTCGATATCAGTGTTTATACAGTCACGGGTGCGTACGTATACGCGGTCACGGGTGCGTCAGCCGGGTGTCCTCGAAGAATGGAGCCGCGCCGGACGCCCCCGCCGGCGGCGTCGTCGGCCGCCGCCCGTCCGCCGTCTCCGGCAGCGACCCGGTCGGTATGTTCACGCGCAACTCCCCCACGCTCCGCAGGCCGTGGTACGGGGTGGAGTGCCGGGACGGGTGCCGGGGCAGCGGGTTGCTGATGTAATTTCCGTTGGAGCCGCGGATCACGACGTCGTCGGAGCCGCTCGGAGGCGGACGCGTGGCGGGCATGGAGATGGAGTTGCTCCGGCGGTTGTGACGCGGGCTCGGCACGTCCACGACGTTACCGGACACCGCGCCGATCCCCCCGGGCGTGTCGAGGAATCGATCGCCGCCCTCGGATTCGGAGGAAAAGCCGGAGTGCCGGTCGAGATCCTCCACGAGGGGCAAGTCGCCCGCGCTTCCCGCCTGCAGGTGCCGGTAGAAACGCCTGGCGGAGAAACCCGGGGCGGGGGTCCCGCGCGGGGACGCGCCGGACGACGACGACGGCACGCGAGGAGGACGGCCGGTGTGCGTGCCACCGAGTCCACCGTTCGTGCCCATCTTGCGCCAAGGACCTCGAACGTCGGAGCGTCGCTTGAAGAGGAAATACGCGCCGAAGCAAAACACGCCAAACGTCAGGACGCACGCCGCGGATATCACTCCGACGAACCCGGCTCCGTCGGGATCAAACGTCCCGCGGCGGCGTCCACGCCCGTCGGGTTCAAACTCGCGTGCGGGAAGCACCACGTACGGCGTGACGACCGATCCGGGCGGAGACCCGGTGATTGAAACTCGGGTAAAAGTCTTCGTCGCGCTCGCGCTCGGGCAGGAAGCCAGCGCCGTTCGGTAGGCGTCGAGCGCGTCCGCGAGTCTCCCCGCGGCGCTGTCCCCGGTGTTACCCCGCCTGCACCCGAACATCGCGGCGTCCGCCGATCGGAAGTGATCGATCGTCGCGGTCAGCGCGTCGATGTCGACTCTGACGAGCGAGGTTTCTTTCGACCCGGTTGCTTTCGCGGCGGTACTAACTTCGCAGGCGCCAGCCGCGGCTCTCACCTCGTCGAGCTTCGCCGCCAAACCGGCCGTCCCTTGGCCCGGGTAGTTCGCCCAGAGCCATTCACGGCCGTACGTATCGCCCAGGCCGCACTGCGATAGCTCCTGCGCGATCCTGTCGAACGCGGGTATCGGGTAGAAAGATCCCATCCGCGCAGACTCTCCGGCTCGCTCGCACCCGCGGGCCGTGGTTAAGACGTCCTCGGCGGCTCCCGCGAGGAACGAGAGCAGCGCGGTGGCCGTCGCGAGCCGAGCGTTGGGCGGCGCGTCCGTCTCGTCGTCCATTCGGGGTTCGAGCTCGTGCGTGGCGAGGCAGCCGCGCGGGTGCGTGCCCAGGGACTTGGCGAGCGCGGAAAGGTGCGATTTTATACTTCTCAGTCGAGCGACGGCGAGGACGCGGCCGTTTGGACCCACGAGCTCGTCGAGCCCGTTCCCGCCCTTCATGCGGCATGTCTCGACGACCTTGCCGAACGTCGTGAGGTTGAGGGTGTCGATCGGTGACGCATCGTCGTCGTCCTCGTTCGTTCCCCCCGCTTTGTCGAAGGCGTCGGCGAAGTCGCGAAGCCCGCAAGCGTTTAGCTCCGCTTTGGACCACGCGGCGGTTGCTTCGACGAGCTCGTCGAAAGGAAGCGCCAACGCGTTTCTCGCCGCGAGGGTCCGGGCGATGTACCCGCTCCACCGGTAGCACGAGAACCCGGAGCGTGAGTCATCGGGCGGTGAGTCATCGGGGCCGGAGCTCCATCGCGCGAGGACTGAGCGCGACTCTTGAAGTTCGTCCGCGAGGGCCCGGGTGCGGTAGGTGCCCTTGAACTCGAGTTTCTTTCCACCCGCGTGTACGTCGTCGGAGGGCGGCGAGGACGGGAAGGTGGGCGCGACGGCGAGGTGCGCCTCGAGTTCGTCGGCGAGCCACGAGAAGAGCGCGGCGAGGTTTCCGGCGGTCGCGACGGTGTCCTCGAAGTTCGCTGGGGTGTCGACGACCGGCGTCGGGTCGGGAGGTACGTCAGCGGGAGGTGCGGTGGCGAGGAGGTGAGGGTCCTCGACCGGGTCCTCGAGCTCCAGCGCGGAGCCGCAGAGCGCCTCCACCGCGTGTCGCGTCTCGCGGAGTCGACGCGCGATGGCCTCGGCGCCGCCTCGCGCGTCCACCGCGGCGTCGACGAGCGGCGCGAGACCCGCGGACGCGAGCTCGACGCTCGACGCGCGGAGCCTCGCCCTGAGCTCGCGAGGCAGCGAGGGGCTCTCGGCGACGGCGGCCAAGGGGTCGGACGCGGACACGGCCGCCGAGACGAGCGCGGGGATGAGGAGGAGCGTGAGGAAGGGGTGGAGGGAGACGCGGCGGGGCGGTCGATTCTTCGCCATGATGGACGTCGTCGCGTCAGAGGGTCACGCGGACGTCTTCTGCGGCGCAGATCTGAGCCAGGTGGCGGCGGTGAAACCTAAAGATCAGCCACCCGTCTTGCTCGAGTTTTCTCGGAGGGATCGACGCTTTTGAAGGGTTGTGGAGGGCGCATCATTTGATTTGGCGATATTAAAGTATTGCGGGCGGACTACGTGCTTGGACTCAGTCCTTGACGAGGCAGGCCCTGAAGCCCTCCTCGAGCTCCTTGCGGTTGAGGTTCCTTCCGATGAACACCATCCTGTTCACCCTCGGCTCACCCTCGGCCCACTCCACGGACGATGGGCCGAAGTTGACGTGCTCGTGAACTCCTTGGAAGATAAACTTGGTGTTCCCCTGGTCCTTGAAGCACAGCACCCCCTTGCTGCGGTAGATGCTCTTAGCGTTCTCCTGGAGCACGGTCATCATGAAGGTGTTGACCTGGTTGAAGTCCAGCTCGCCCTCCGCGAGGATACCCACGGAGGAGACGCCGGTGAGGTCGTGCCTCTTCTTGCGGGGCTTCTTCGCCGCGGGCTCGGCGCCGTGGCCGTGGCCGTGGCCGTGGTCCTCGTGGCACTCCGTCTTCCCGCCGTCGTGGGAGTGGCCGTGGCCCGCGTCTTCGCCGCCGTCCGCCGCGGCGCCGTCGTGCGCCGCGGTCGCCGCCGCGTGTCCCTCCTCGTCCTCCAGGAAATCCGGGTCCACCTCCAAAGTCTTCTCGATTGAAAAAGAGGACACGCCCAGCACCTTGTCGAGGTCGACGACCGAGTTGGTCGTCTTGATCACCTCCGCCACGCCGTTGATGGACCGCACTTGCTCCATCACGCCCGCGAGCTCGGTGTCGGACACCAGGTCGATCTTGTTGAGCAAGATGCGATCGGCGAAGGCCACCTGCGAGACCGCCTCGTTCACGGCTCCATCCGGCTTCTCCTCCTCGAGGTGCAGCCCGATGTGCTTCGCATCCGCGAGGCAGAGGATGGAGTCGATGCGGTAGTGGTCCGCGATCTCGGGGTTGATGAAGAAGGTGAAGGCGACGGGCGCGGGGTCCGCGAGGCCGGTGGTCTCGATGATGATGTGGTCGAACTTCTTGGTCTTGTCCTTGAGGGTGAGGAGCGCTCGGACCAGATCGCCGCGGACGGTGCAGCAGACGCATCCGTTGTCCATGGTGATGATGTTCTCCTTCTCCTTGATGTTCTCGCCGACGAGGGCGTCGTCGATGGAGACGGCGCCGAACTCGTTCTCGATGACGGCGATGAGCTTGCCGTGGTCGCCCTTGAGGATGTGGTTCACGAGCGTGGTCTTGCCGGCGCCCAGGAAACCCGTCACGATCTGCGGATGATGGATGGATGATGTTCGGGGTCAGCGCGTGTTCGGTCAGTGCTTTGGTCAGTGCCGCGTTAAACATGTTCGTGGCAGAGTAAACGTGAGGCGTGATGCGGTGTCCGGGTAGACTGGCGTCGTCGTCGCACTCGTCCCGCTTCAAGACCGGTCAGATCACCGTCGGATGGAACGGCGAAGAAAGGGTTGGAAAGAAAAGACAATTGAAGCGACGGCGGCTTTCGATCGGGGAAGCGACGGCGGCTTCGCTTCGAACGCGGGTGATCCGACGGCGTGACCCGAGCGGTGCTACTGTACATACCGTGACGGGGAGCTTCTCGGCATCGGAGGGTCCGTCCATTGCGTGCGTATACACGTGAAGGCGTGTGTCGTGCGTGTGTTCTAAGATCTCAGTGCGGGCACGTGTCCGCCGACGGCACCTTTTTCACTGAACGAAGGGTCACACCAGACCCAATCCAACGGCTGTGCGATTGGAACGGCAATCCTCGTCAGCGACTGGAGGGCAGTCTGACGAAGGTTTTTTCTTTCGCCGCATTTCGACCGTGAAACCACACCAGATTGCCTGTGTGGAATTGGGTGAAATTGCCAAACCGCCGTGGGATTTTTCGTCCTCGTGGCCGGCGCCCGGATCTGCCCTCGATTCCACCGCGAAAAATATCTCGTTGGGCTACGAAAAAAAAGTGTAAAAACTCAGAGACGGGTCTCGGAGCGGTGGAGGGCTTTTCCCAGACCGCCCTGACGCCTCGTCGCACCGCGCACGCGCACGCACGAGCCAACGGGAAGTCCTCGCGTACCGCACACGCGAGTCAGACACGTTCAAACCCGGTCGCCACCACAGACACCGGCCGCACGCACGCGACACGGGAAACCCCCGCGGCAACTAAAAAAGAGAAATGCAGGCTATCGCGCAGCGGGCGATACAACCCCTCGGGGCGAAGCGGAGGCGACCGAGATGTGTGGTGGGCGGGAAGCGCGCCGTGGGTCCGGTGAAATGCCGCGCCATGGGTGATGAGAGTCACTCCGATACCGTCGAGGTCAAAGGGGATTGGCGCGCCTTCAGGTACGTCCGTGACCCGCGTCGCGTCGCGAAACGCCCCCGCCCCGAAACGCAGATTCCCCGACACTTTTTCCTCTGTTTTCATTGCACGTCGTGAATTCCCAGAACGCGCGCCCCGCCCACGGCACGCGCGTCTCGAACCCAACCCGCAATGTAAACCGCAGACATTGACGTCAATGACCCCTCATCCCAAATTCACAGAGCGGCGCTGGTCAACCAGGAGCACGCGCACCGCCAGCGCGTCAACCAACAGCAGCAGCAGGCGAACCACGTCGTCACGAACCTCACCGCCGCATCCACAGCCTACACACGCAGGCAAGCTTCGAAGATCACCCCCGGGGACTGGGCGCACGTCCTCCCGGAGGCTGAGACCGGCTGCCTGCTGTTGGCGCCCGATACCGAGGAAGGCTGGTGGAGGCACTCCGTCGTCCTCGTCCTGAACCACGACTCGGAAGGGAGCACCGGGGTCATCCTGAACAGGCCAACCAACGCGCAGCTCAAAAACGTCGTGCCCGAGATTGACTACAGCGCGCCGCACCACCGAGTGCTCGCGAACAGGCACGTGAGCATGGGCGGCCCGATGGGCACGGAGAAGGGCGCGAGGTGCCTCGTCGCGCTGTCGCACACGAGGTTGGACGGGGCGACCTCAGAGGTCTTCCCGGGGCTCTGGCACGTCAGCGACTTCAGCGCAGTCAAGCCGGGTGCGTGGCATCATCCTTGAAACCCCCCTTCGCTTTTTGGTCCAACTTTTTTCTCATCTCGTGATCATTCATTCCCCCCCTGGGACTCCACCTGACCTCCCACCTTGATCCACGTCAACAGAGCACGAGCCCAGCTTGATGGTGTTCGTGGGGTACTGCGGCTGGATGTCCGGGCAGCTGAACGCGGAGGTGGCGGCCGGGGGATGGACCGTCGCGGCGGCTTCCGCGGCGAATACACTGGCGCTCGTCAACGCATCGGCTCGAGCGGGCGACGTGATGGGCGAGAGCATGTGGGCCACCATGCGTGGCAGGCTCGGGTATCCAACGCCGGGGAACCTGGGATACGATACGCCACCCCAATTCGGCGCGGAGGGTCCGCTGTGATGGACGACGGTTCGGTTCGCTTTTGTGGATGGTTTCCGTCGACTGATGACCCCCCCCGGCGCTTGAAGCTCCGCCGATATTACGGACGCGGACTCCCTGCGCCGATGTAACTGCTTCAGTTCTTGTATTTGTGATTTGACACTGGGACGAGTGCGACCGCTACGAATGTATTCTATCTGAGCCACCGGCTCGCCGGGCCCAGTAGCGGGCGCGTACGCAAGTTTTCTAATTGAGAGAAGTGCACCTCGTGAGTGATGACTAACTCTCACCTCTTTCGCTTCTTCGGACTCGCTTTCCCGGCCTTGACGCCCTCCTTTCGCGTCCGTTTGCGCTCCTTCCGTTCCTTCTTCTCCGCCTTCTTCCGCGTCTTCTTCTCAGCCTTCTCGCGCATCGCCACGATCGTCGCGTCGTCGCGTCGGGTAGCTTCGTCGGGCAGCACGAGCGAGTACCCCCGCACCGTATGCGACGACGACGCGTGATGACGTCCAGAGTGCGCACTCGACGACCTCGGCAGAAACGGGCCGGGTTCGTCCGCTCGCGATCCGACGGCGCCCCTGCCGCGCTTGACCCGCGGCCTGGACAGGAACGCGGCGAGTTCATCGTCCTTCATCCCTCGTCCTTTTTCCGTATCGTCCGGCCGGGTATCGCGCTCGGATTCGGACGAGGACGCGTCCGAGGATGAGGACCCAGCAGAGGTGCCCTCTTCTACTTCTAATGACCCCTTCCCATGGGCACCTGATCTGTCACCGCGCCCTCGGTCCGCCACCCCGTCGTGTGTATCGCGACCCCGCTTGGCTCCTTGGCTCCGCACCGGGCTTTCCGACCGCCCCGCCGCGCTTCTCTCCGCGCGCCTGTTGTTGGAGCTCACGCCCCGTAGCGTGTTCCGCAGAAAGCGCTCGTTCACCTGCTCCCTGTTCTTTGGGCGATGCGCCCACGCGGACACCCCGCGCTCTTTCACCGCCTCGCCGCGCCGCTCCACGTCCTGCAAGATGAGCGACGCGAGGTAGGCTTCCTTCCGAGCCTGCGCGGCGGCGAACCCGTCCGACATCGATCGAAGATGTTGGTTCAGCCGCCGGGGGGTGGCGCTGCCCCCGCCGGTTGGGGCGCGCCGTTTGGCAAAAGCCTGCAGTGAAAAGTAGGATCTCTCTCCAGAGCCAACCAACAACGAAAAAGGTTGCCGAGGGCAGAGGAGGTTCGACGAAAATTGGAATTCTCCAATTCGCCATTCACTGGAGGTCTTTCGTGGGTCTAATGACTCAAGAAATTTCGCGCGGGATGGGTGCGGACGTGGCAGCAACGAGTGTCCCTCAAACGCCCCTCGCGTCGTTGATTTTTTTGAACTCGCGGGAAAGGGAAAATAAAGCGTTGCTTCTTGGGAGTGGGAGTGCAACGGCTTGGTGACGCGGCATCGCGGCCACTGTGCGTACACGCGAACGGCTTCATCGCCTCATCGCGCGCGTGAACACCAAAGCCCGAGGTGTACCTCGCGGCGACACGCGTCCGTTCGAGACTTGGCGCACGTGAAACACGCCGCATCGCGCCACCGCGAACGCGTCCCCATCGACGCTTCACTTTTGACTTTGCGTCGACGAATTGATCCCTCACACGAGCGACGCGCAAATGATGGCCGCGGTCGCGTCGTCGTTCGCGCCGTGCCGCGCGATGGCGCGCGGATCGTCGTCGTCGACGCGATCGAACGGCCCGTCTTCCCGCGCGTTTCGAAACCCCGGGCTCAACACCCGCGCGATCGGACGCCCCGATCGCGGGCACCGGGTCGTCTCGTCCCGCGCCTCGAACGAGCACGACCCCCCCGCGGCGGCCGAGCCCTTGCTCGTGGTCGTCGAGGTGGACGGCGTGCTCTGCGACGTCCACTGCGACCTTCACAGACTGGCGTTCAACGAAGCCTTCGTCGAGCTCGGCATGGAGGGCGCGTCCTGGTCGGAGGATCGGTACCTCTCGCTGCTCCGCACCGGCGGGGGCACCGCGGAAGGGATGGTCGAGCGGTACTTTCACTTCTACGGGTACCCAACCCCCGAGCTCCGCGACCCGACCGCGCACATCCCCGACGAAGTCGGCCGAGCCGCGCTCTCCATCGGCGTCCCTCCCTCGAGCACAGGCTCCGAGGGGGATCGTGACGCCGACGCCGCGTCCGTCGCCGCGCAGGCTGCCGCGATCCAAGCCGCCGCGTCGCGCGATCCCCTCAACCGCGAACTCCTCGCGCGGCGACGGACGGAATGGATCGACCAGGTCGTCGCGAAGAAAAACGAAGCACTCGCGTCCATCGTCTCCGAGGGCCGCTTGAAGCTCCGCAAAGGTGCCCTCGACTTCCTCGACGAGTGCCTCCTCGAGGATGGCGCGCAGGTTGTCTTCGTGGGCGCCACGGCTTCCGCGCCGGAGGAGGGCGTGCTCAACGCGGTTTTCCGAGCCATCGGACCCCTGCGGGCCGCCGCGGTGACGCAATGCGCGGGACACGAGCAGATCGAAGGGTGCGCGTTCGAGGCGTTCGAGAACTACCGCGCGACGAATAACATCGTCCGGGACGTCACCGCCAACGGCACGGAGGTCAACAACGATCGTGATCGTCGATCGAGCCGCGAGGAACAGATGCAGCCGGTGGGTAAACCGGACGGGGCGACGGACCTCAACGTTCAGAAGCAGATGCAGGCGATGATGAAGCAGCGCAAGGGCGAGCTGCTGGCCGAGGAGGTCGGCGGCGACTTGCAGCGCCAATCGTTCAACAGCGACATGGTCGTCGACAGCGGCGTCTTTTGCACCAGCACGAGGAGCGTGATCAGCGCGGAGGCTATGCGGGGCATGCTCGAGGCGAAGGGGTTCCAAAAGGAGCGCGCCATCTTCGTCGGGGCTTCGCGGACGACGTGCGCGGAAGCCGGCGCCGCGGGTGTCTTCAACGTGCTCGCGAGGACGGCGCACCAGGCGGATTCGCAGATCACAGACGTGGCGTGCGTCGTGGACGGCTTCGGCGGCGGCGGCGGTTTGACGCTGAGGTACATCAAGCATCGCATGGCGGCGTGGGACGGAACGGCGGCGACCATGGATGAGATTTAAAAGTCGAGTCCGATTGGTTTTTTAATTCGTCTTATCTGGAGGGAGAGCTGGATCACGACGCCCCGGATGGGGGCGGCGGAAGATGTATGAGGGAGGTGGGAAAGTGGACGCGTGAGGCGGCGTCGGGGTCGCGGCGGCGATCGGCGGCGGAAGATGTATGAGTAAATTCAGTTTGAAATGTATGAGTACAAGCGTGATCGTGAGCCGTTTCGTGACGTCGTTTCACGCACTCGTGGTGGTAAGGTTAAAGCAACCGTCTCGTGGAGAGCCTGCCGTAAAATTCGAGGTTCGACATCCGCAGCCTCCACCCCGACACGTCCCCGTCCGTCCCGTGCGTGTTTTCCGTCAGCCTCACGCGCAGGTACCGACACGCGCGTCCGCTCCCCGGCGGAGGCACGGGCCACGCGCCCCAAACCCCCGGCGTCGAGAGGTCGCCGTCGTTCTCGTGACGCCTCAAACACCACCACTCGACGCCGTCCGCCGACCCACCCAACTCCCAACACCGCGGCTGCCCCTCCAACTCCCCGTTACGTCTCGCCGCGTAGTAATCGCACCGAAGAGTTTTGTTTGCGCCCAAATCCACGCGCCACCAACCGCCCTCCGTCGTACCAGTCTCCGAGTTCCGCGACGGGCCCGCGAAGTTTACCCGGTTAAACGTCTGTGAACAAAACACGGCGTCAGTCGAAAGGCCCGTTCAAAAATAAAAATAAACTTACCTCGGCGCAGACGTCGTGCGGCGACGTCCCTCCGCGCGACGCGGGCGACGAGGCGGTCACCTCCACCGCTCCCAACCGCGCGGGGTTCATGAAGTCGGTCACCCGCCCGCCCTCACCCTTAGCGCCGGTCCTCCCGAGGTACCGGAACAGCCCGTTGGAATCGCCGGCGCATATGAAGGAGAGAACGGATCCGTGGCCGCGCCGTGGTTTGGATCGAATGGACGCGAGCTCGTTGAGTCTCGCGCGGAGCCTCCGGTCGCGGCGCGATGTGCCCTCGGCGGCGGCGGCGGCTATTCGCACGGAGGAACCGTGCGGCGATACCTGCATGCGCCGCGCCGCGAGGGGCGAGCCCGGGGGCGAGACGAAATCTTCGTCTCGGTACCCCTCCTCAGGAAGGCTCCGCAGCCGAGCCTCCGCGACGAGCTCTCGAAGCATCTCGAACGCGTCTGGATCCATCTGGATCTCCGTCGCCCACGCCTCAACCCCGTCCAGCGTCTCCGTCTCGAGCTGGGGGAACCGAACGTGCGGTAACACCTCGCGAACCTCGTCGCCTCTTCGTCCCACGCACCAACCCTGGACGCGAACCCACAACTCATCCTCCGAACCGACGCAGTCGCCCAACGCATCGTGCGTCAGCAACGCGGCGACGTGCTCGGGGGGCATGGCACGCATCCCGCGTGGGTCGTGTGCCGCCGCCGCCGGGAGGTGTCGCGCGAGCGTGTCGATGCACAACGCGAGCAGGCTGCTCGGCGCCGAAGTCGAAACTTTGGATGAATCGTCGCTCGTTGTTAGCTTTCCGCCAACGCCGACGGGCGAGGTGGTCCAGCGCCCCCCGCGCGGCGAGTCCATCGGTGTCGCGGACCATGAGTTCCCCACGGACTCACCGTTTGGGTCAATCGCGCGTATCTCGATGTCCCGATACTGCGCGTAGTCGTCCCACGTGGACAGGCCGACCTCGCAGATGGCCTCCGTGTGGGGCTCAGGGTCCACCCACGCGTGCCTCGCGTGTTCCCCGGCGCCCACGACGAGCGCGCCGCGGCTGGGGTGCCAGCTGACGAAGCACCTGGTGAACGCATCGCGCCCGCGCGTGGGAAGCGTCGGCACGCCGGGTCCCTTCGCGAGCTCGACGACCACCCCGTTCTTCTCGATGCAAAGTCGCGAGTTGCGATGGGAGCCGACGATGATGACGTACGTGGACGTGGAGTCATGCCGCCCTTCGTCCTGCCGCCCCGACCAGTGGTCGAGCCGCCGCGCGGGCCGGTCGTCGACGTCCCGCTTGGCCACGTCCGGACGGCCTTTGAGGATCACGGTGACGTCGCTGTCAGCCTTGGCGTCGAAAGACACGACGATGCCCTCGCCGCCCTCGGCGGATGCAGTTGTCAGGTGCTCCACGTCGGGGCTCGAGAGCCACGCGCAGTCGAACGGCGGCACCACGAGCACGTCGTTGGAGACCCTGACGCCCATCCGAAGGACCGGCTGTCACCGAATGACCCCCGGGCGGAAGAACCCAGACGGGACCTCCGCGCTCAGAGGTGTCGCGCGCACAGCTGTGGGGGCGAACGACGCGATTCAGTGTAATGAACGTTTTGACGACTGTTACCGACTTCAAACTCAAAACCGACTACAACTCGGTGGCCATGATCCGTTCCACCACCTCCGCGAAACTCAGACCCAAGTGCCCCGCGCTCAGCGACAACGCGCCGAGGAAAATCCTGTACGGCACCCGCCGTCCACTCCCCGGGTGCCTCGCCCTCGCCCGAGCGAACACCACGCCCGCGCCGCCGAGACTCAGCGCGACGCCGCCGCCGCACAGACCCGCGACTTCCAGCAGCTTGGCGTACGAATCCCCGTCAATCTCGCCGTTGGCGTCCGCGATGCGCGCGAACTTGGCCGCGAACACGTGGTGTTCGTCGAAGACGTACTCGCGCTGCACGGGCACGGGCTTGGCGCTCCCGGCGCAGCCGCCGAGCTTGAGCGCTCGCATTTTCGACCCGATGGCGACGAACGCGTCGAAATCAAACTCGTTTAACCGGTTCGGGTCCACGATCCCGACGCTCGCCTCCAGATCGTCCGCGGCGAGGGAGATGTCGACGTCCTCGAGCAGCCGGAGCTTGGCGAGCGCGAAGGAGACGCGCTCGCGGTCGATGACGCCGGCGAGGGCGACGTCGTGCGACTTGAACTCCTGGGCCCAGACGGCGCGTTCGTCCGCCGTCAGCGGGGGAGCCGCGACGGGCGTCGGCTCCTCGGGCTTCGTCGGTTCTTCAACCTCCTCGGGCTTCGTCGGTTCTTCAACCTCCTCGGGTTTCATCGCCTCGGGCTCGGGCTCCGTCGGCTCGGCATCCGCGACGGAATCGGGCGCCGCCGTGTCCCGCTCTGCAACTCCCTCGGCGCCCTTTTTTTTCAACTCCCGCTCCGCCCTCGCCTTCATCGCCGCGTCCACCACCGGCGCCGCCACCTGGAAGAACGTGAGCTCGCGCTCCCCCGCGATCGCCGCGAGCGCGGTGACGAAGGCGGCAAAGTCCATCTCGCCCCTGGGTTTACCGCTGACGCATCTGCAAAATGTAATCTGCGCGGCTTGGTCCTCGGCGTCGTCGCCTTGGCCGCAGAGTCGCGCCGACGCGAGCAGCGCGGTGAACTCTTCGCGGGTCATAAACTCCGGCGCACTGATCGAGTCACCGACGGTGGAGTCGAAGACGCCCGAGATGGCGTCCGACTGTGGCTGTGACATCGTCGGGACCTCCACGGGTGGAACGAGGGTCGCGCCCGCGGCGGCGGCGGCGGCGACGCGGAGGTTGAATTTGCGAACGAATTCGCCCAGCTTCTCGCGGCGGAGCCTGGATTTAACCGCGAACCCCTCGAATGTTTCGCGGAACGCCGCGCCGACGGCGGCGGCGTCCGCGCCGTTGAGCCCCGCGACGTCCGCGAGCGCCAGCTGCGCGAGGTGGTACGGGATGGATCCGGTCTTGGCCTCGGGGTGCGCCTCCGCTTCGCGGCGGTCAAACGCGGCGAGGAGCGCCGGCGGGGCGTCATCCCCGTCGGGCGTCTTGGCCGCGGGCGGCGGCGCGGGCTTCTTCACCGACTTGGCATCCGATCCGCCGACGTCGTCGTCGTCCGCGAAGGACACGCTGACGCGGGGTTTGGCGCTCTTGGGCCTGGGTTTGGCGCTCTTGAACCCAAAACCGGGAGTCTTGCCCGATCCGCCCCGATTCGACCCAAAGCTGGAATCGCCGGATGACGACGACGTCCATAAGGAACCGATGGAGGCGCGCGCGCTGAACGGCCGCGCACCGGGCGTTTTCGCCGCCGGCTGCGGCGCCACCGTCGGCTCGATGACCGGCTGGGAGAGCTTGTCCGGGATCGGCAGCGATTTCACCGCGGTCGCGACGGAGTCGAAGGTGACGCCAAGCCCCGCGTGCGCCACGACCGCGCCCAACGCCTTTAAGAACCCGCGGTACTCCAGCTTGCGCTCGTTCTTGGCGCACGCGCTGTGGAAGCACAGCTGCGCCTGCTGCTGAACGAAGTTCGGGCCGAGGAGCTTTGCATCCTTGAGCGCTCGGAGGAACCGGCGCTCGTCGATGGCCGGTGGCTTGGACGCGTCGCCCGCGCTGTTGGGCCTGTCCTTGGCGGGGGTCTTGGCGGCACCCACGACGCAGTACGCCACGAACATCTCCTCCAACTGCACGTCGTTGACGTATACGGGAGGGACGGGCGCGGCGGCGGTGGGCCCGTGCGCGGACGACATCGTCCGCCTGCGAAGCGTCCGCTGTGCCTTTTTACAAAAGGCTTCGTACTCCGCGAGGCAAACACGGCCGTCACGGTCGAGGTCCACGTCGTCGAAGAGCTTCGTGACGAGCTCCAGCGCGCCGTCCATCGACGCAGAGTCACCGGAGGACAGGAGCGTGACGAGCTCGGTGCGGTGGAGGAGGCCGTCGCCGTCGGTGTCGTGTTGGGTGAAGGTTTCGGGGTCGGGCGAGCCGACGGCGGCTTCGAGCGCGGACGTGTACTGCGCCTCTGCTGCTAACCCTGCCGCCGGGGTCTTCAACGAGGCTCCTGGGGTCTTCATCGCGCCGCCCGGGGTCTTCAACGAGGCTCCCGGGGTCTTCAACGAGGCTCCTGGAGTCTTTGGCTTGGCACCCCCGAAGACGGTTGGCACCCTCACCTTCCCGGGCGTCTTGTACGTGTCCTTCGTCGCCGCCGGGCCGATTTCCTTCGCCGGCGGTACGTTCTCGGCGCCGCCCGTCATGAGCGGCGAGGTGGACACCGCGGATACGACTGACTCGAAGGTCCGGCCGGTCTCCGCCGCCGCGGCCGCGAGGCACGCGATGAACTGATCGAGGCCGAGGTCGCGCTCGGGTCCCTTCCTGCACCGCGCGAAGACCACCGCGGATGCGTCGGCGGTGAACCGTCGGGTGAGCAAGTCCGCGTCGTCGCACATGACGCGCCACTGGTGTAGGGTGAGCCGGGACGCGTTGCTCTTGGGCCGCGCGCGGTCGAAGTCGTTGCAGCAGAGGTGGAAGAGATCTCGCAGCTGCCTCTGCGGGACGCCCCTGGGCGCCGACGGGAGGGGCTTGCGATGCGCGGTGCGGTGCGCGATCGCGGCGCCTAGGACGTTCACGAAGTCCTCGTACGTCCACTCCACCTCGGCATCGTCGCAGAAGCCGCGGCCGAGGTCGGCACTGACGTCGGCGCAGGGCAGGTCATCCAGGATGCCGGTATCGGCGAGCGCGAAGAGGCACCGGGCCCTCGTCGTCTTGCCGTCGGCGTCCGCCAGGTTGAGGTAGAGATGCTTGAGCGGATCGAGGAGAGCGTTCATGGACGTGATGCTCGTCCGAACGCTCTCGGGGTCCGCCGTACCGGCGCTCATGGTTCACGCGCCAGCTCCCTCTCCCTCGGAAGTGGCGAGTGGCCATTTGAATCCACCTGTGCAAGAAGTGGTTCAAAATTTTACCGGAGGCGCCGCGAATTTCTGGCGCCGCGCGCCAGCGAGCAGAAGTTTGCCAATCGAGGGTCGTTTGCACCCCAGGATCTGAGCGAAGGGCACTTCCGCGGTCGCGACCTCGGATCAGGACCGCTCGCGCGGCGTCGCACGGCTCAGTAGGAAACGGGGCGTCGACGACGTGAGCTCGGCACCGGCATCACGGCGGCATCACGGCGGGGTTCACGGGGTGGTCGTCGTCTTTAGGTCGAGCAATTATTAGCGCGGACGGGTTTAGAGAGACGAGGCGAGGATGTCGTCGTTCGGAAAGCCCCAGCACCCCGCGGTGTGCTCCTCGCTGTACATTCTGGACAGCAACCTCAAGACACTGCTCATGCGGGACTGGCGCGGCGACACCGACCCGTCCATGGTGGAGCGGTTCGTCTCCATCGTGAACAACGCCGAGTCCGAGGCGGACCTCAAGCCGATAATCTACGACGCAGACATCCAGACGTCCTTCGTGTACATACAGCACCGCAACCTCTACTTCCTGGCCTTGTCGCGCACGAACGCCAACGCGGTGGCGCTCGTGACATTCCTCCACAGACTCGTGGACATCTTCACGCACTACTTCAAAGAGCTCGAGGAGGAGTCCATTCGAGACAACTTCGTGATCATCTACGAGCTCCTGGACGAGGTCATGGACAACGGGTACCCGCAGTTCACCGAGGCTAAGATCCTGAGCGAGTTCATCACCGTCGGCGCGCACGAGCTGCACGCGCCAAAGGCTCCGATGGCGGTCACCAACGCGGTGTCGTGGCGATCGGAAGGACTCCGGTACCAAAAGAACGAGGTTTTCCTGGACGTCGTCGAGAGCTGCGTCTGCGTGGTCAACGCGAACGGGGCGGTGGTGAACTCCGAGGTGAACGGAGCGCTGCGGATGCGCACGCAGCTGAGCGGGATGCCCGAGTGCAAGCTCGGGCTGAACGATAAGGTTATGCTCCAGGCGCAGAACAAGAGCACGAGGGGTAAGAGCGTTGAGCTCGAGGATATCAAGTTTCACCAGTGCGTACGGCTGGCGCGGTTCGAGAGCGACCGGACCATCTCGTTCATCCCGCCCGACGGCCAGTTCGACCTGATGAACTACAGGATCACCACGCCGGTCAAGCCGCTGATATGGGTGGAGGCGAAGGTGACGCGGCCGTCGCGGTCGCGGGTCGAATACAGCGTTAAACTCCGAACGCAGTTCAAATCCCGGCTCAACGCGACGGGCGTCGAGGTGAAGCTCCCGGTGCCGGGGGACGCGACCACGCCGGAGGTGAAGGCTGCGCTCGGGAGCGTGACGTACGCGCCGGAGCAGGAGGCGATGCTGTGGAAGATCAAGAGCGTGCCGGGTGAGAAGGTTGTCGAGATGCGGGCGAAGTTTTCGCTTCCCAGCGTGAGCGCTCTGGAGGACGACGGCCCGCGGCAGAAGAAGCCGCCGGTGATGGTCAAGTTCGAGGTGCCGTACTTCACGGTGTCGGGAGTGCAGGTGCGGTTCCTGAAGGTGATCGAGAAGAGCGGGTACCAGGCGCTGCCGTGGGTGAGGTACATCACCAAGGCGGGGACGTACGAGTTTCGGCTGGACCACCAGTCCGCGCCGGGGATCTAAAGCGTTTAGGCTTGTGAATGTGAAGACCGATTCGGTTAAGACTCTTATTATTTCGTACGTGAGCGTAGACGCGGTGGTGAGACGACGAGTGTAGTGGAGAGAACGTTCTGTGCTTAGATTTCAAAAGATGTGAGTTGTGTCCCTTCTGCTCGCGCGGTTGTTCTCCGATTATACGTCATCAACGAGAGAATCCTCACGTGCGACTTCACGATGCAGCGTCAATCATCATCGTTGATGTCGAACGGCGAGGATTTGTCGTACGTGGAGGATCTGCGGACAACAACAACCGCGCAAGATGGAAGGGCATGCGTAGAACCGTTCTTGACACAGCTCACATCAGTTTCCGTCGAAAGCATCGGTGGTATATCCATCCTCTCTTTGTGTTTCTTCGCGTTCTTTCTCAAACAGGTTCGTTCGTTCTTCTCTCACATGACGAGCACCGCGGCGTAGAGCGTGCTAAGCAGCGCCGTGCTGGTCACTTCGTCGTCATTCGTCGTCGCGTGTCGTTGTTCGGTATCCGTTCGTGGTGTGGGTTCGTCGTCATCGCACTGGTCCTGGGGTTCTTCGATTCACGCCTCCGGCTCCGGGGTGGTCTCGGTGATGACGCCGTCGATGCCGTGGATCACGCCGTTGGACGCCTCGATGTCGGGCATGACAACCTTGTTCCCGGCGACGAGAACATCGCCGTCGGTGGTCTTGTCGATCTTGATGGTGTGCCCGTCGAGGGTGGGGACCTCGGCGGGGAGCTCCATGGCGAGAACGTCGGCGGCGGTGTATTTACCTGCGAAGGGAAAGAGAGAGAAATCTTGTTGTCAGAACCAAAAAAGCCAAAAAAAAGTCCTCGGAGGGTTCAACTGGAAGGGGGTTGCCGATGGGTCGTATCGGGGGCGTACCTTCGACCACGTGGTGCGCGAGGATTTCCTTGAGGTCGGGGTTGGCGAGGACCTCGTCGACGGTGAGCCCGGAGGTCGTGAGGAAGTCGGTGAACGCCTGGTTGACGGGCGCGAACAGGGTGAAGGGGCCCTCGGCGGCGAGGTCGTCCTTGGTGGCGCTGGTCTCGTCCTTGGCGGCCGTGACGAGCGCCACGAGGGTGGAGAACTCGGGTTCGGCCTGAAGCGTCTCGCCGATGAGTTTGGGCTCGCCGTCTTCCTCGGCGGCCGCTGTATCGGGCTCCATGTCCATCTCGGTCGCGGCGGCGTCGGTCGCGGCGGGGTCGGCCTCGGCGTCCGTGGGCATCAGAAGCGCGTCAGCCTCGGCTTCGGGGTCCATGGACTTCGCGGCGGCGGGGTCCGCGGCGGCGGGGTCCACGGCGGCGGGGTCCATGGCGGCTGCTTCCCCGGCGGCGGCGGGGTTGAGCAGAGCGGCGAACGCGATGAGCGCGAGCGCGGCGAGGAGAAGGGGGCGCTTCATGTACGGCATGATACCTGAGGAGGAGGGTTGGGGGAAGAAAACGGTGTTGGATGCGTCTGCGTGGCGCGTGCGAAGAGTGAGCGACGGCCACCGCCCGGAACAGAGGTCGTATCGTGTGTTTGGCACGCGCCTTATCACGAGTTCCGAGAAACAGTCTTGTCACGAGTTCCGAGGGAAGAACGAGTGGCTAAACTTCTCTTGTCACAATACTCAAACACGAGGTCACCTACGACACCTCGAAGCTTTATTTCAGCTTCGCTTCATTTCAGCTTGGCCTCCAGCGCCGCGAGCTTCCGTTCCAGTCGCTCCACCGCGCTCAGCACCCTGTCCACCTTATCCCCGCCCGGATCCACCGTCTCCTCGATCACCGTCCGGTTAATCGCCTTGAACGCCCCGGCCGGATCCGACGGCAGCGCGGGTTTCGCCCCGCCGCCGCTGGCGACGGAGAGGGCGAATTTGAAAATGTCATCCTTCCTTCGCACAACCGCGAGCTCGGGAACGGACACCATCGGATCCACCTGCGCCTCCTCGACGCTTCCGTTGGGGTTCTCCTTGACTCCCTTCTCGATGTGACCCCACGCCTGGGCGAACGCGATGAGCGAGTCCTTGATCATCCCCCTGCACCCCGCCACCCGCAGGCGCTTCCGCATGGCTGGGTAGTTTGTCGCTGTATCCTCGAGATCCGTCCCGGGGAGGCCGAATACGTCGCAGTAGGTCATGGCCCTCGCCGTGAACGCCGCCTGGGATCCGCCGCCCAACACCTCCTCCCCGAACACCTTCCCGCTGGTGAACACCCGCCCTTTACCTCCCACGACGCCCCTCTCCACGATGTACATCTTGGTGGAGATTTGCCCGGCGTGTACGATTTCCTCCCCTTGCGGAAACGTCTCCGTCTTGAGCTTGAGGGCGATGTCGACGATGAAGCCGTCGGGGGCGCCGTGGAAGAACGGGACGTTGTTGATCCAGCTGCCGCACTGTTTGAGCGCAACCTCACCGCGCAGCGACGGGGACATGAGCTCGAGCAGCTCGAACCACTCCTCGATGTTGGTGCTGGTGTGTCGGTACCGAAAGTAGTCGCGCAGTCGCATCTGGAGCTCGTCGCCAACCTGCATCTCCCGGGACATCGCGTTGAGGGTGTCCATGCGCTCGTGGTGCTCGTTGCTCTTCTTGTCCATGCTCGCCACGATGCCGCACACGCTGCCGACGACGTAGGCAAACACGGAGGTTCCGATGAGCATGGCGAGGATGACGAAAAATCGCTCCTCCGTGTTCGTGGGCGTCACGTCACCGTAGCCGATGGTGCTCATCGTCACCAGCGCCCAGTACAGCGCCGCGATGTACATGTTCCACGGCGACAGGTTCATGCACGCGTGCAGCTCGTTCGGGAGCTCCGTCTCCGCGTAGCACGTGGCGAAGAGATCAGAGTCGACAAAGTTGCTGTAGTAATTCGTCACCCAGTCGTCCTTCTCCGCGACGGTCCTCCCCGTGAGCTTCCAGAAGCACGCCAGCCAGTGCGCGATCATCAGCGTGCCCAAGATGAACTTCACCAGCGACAGCACGTTGTAGTTCACGTTCATTGAGTCCTCCAGCCTCTTCAAGATGCGCCCCGATCGCAAGATGCGGAGCAGCTTCACGAGCCTGAGCAGACGCAGCAGCTTGAGCGCCTTGAGGCCACCCGCGGATTCCATCTCGTGGAACGGGATGATGGACACGACGTCCACCACGAAGAACCCCCGCACGTACCGCCTCACGATCTTCTGCCTGTCCGTGACGTACATCCCGTTCGCCGACTCCTCGTCGTAGTATATGAGGTTAAAGTGCGCAATGACGTCGGCGAAGAACAGGAGATCGATGATCACGTTGATGATGTAGATTGGAAACGTGGGCAGTCCGGCGTGTGTGGCGCCGCCGCCCTTGCTGTCCAGGAACGCCACCTCGTACGGCGTGATCGTGGCGGTGTACACCAGCGCCATCCCAATGATGATGTCCCAGCGCTTCATCCACCGGGACCGCGGGTCGAGGAGGAACGGTGAGACCTCGTACTTGGCGGTCAGCTCGGCGAGCTTGGCGACGCCGTCCGCCAGCTGGCGCTCCTCCTCCGTCATCTCCGGTTCCTCGTCACCGGGTGGGGCGCCGCCCTTTATCTGTCGATTGGATAGGAGCGAGGGCGTTCGGGTCAGACACGCTCGGGGGGGGGGGTCGTCGCGAAGGGGTCGGGGGTGGGCGCCCCCCGACCGAAAAAGTTGAGAATCGCCGTAGCCGGGGTTTGAGATTTTTCGGCCTGCGCGTCGAGTCGCGCGCCGGAAACGCGGTGTCGACGCGGCGACGACGGTGGGATCGCGACGGGAACGACGCGGACGCTCGATTCATCGGGTTCACGATCGATTTCCGGCGACGGTGTCGCCTCGACCATCTCTAAACACTCGGACACGGCGCCAATCGGAACCGCGTTGACGGTTGACGACGGAGAGGGTGCTCGTTGGTTGGAACGCAGGCTACAAAATCCGGGTCGACCGCTGTCCGGCATGGGAGGGTACTCACCGGCGTGACCTTCGACATGTCTCCCGGCCGACGCGCTCCGGTATCACGCGGACGCTCCGGGGATATCCCGCCTCCGTACACTCGGCCTCGTCGGTCGCGAGCCCGTGTGCGGTGGCGCCTTCTGTGGGCACCTCGCGGTCAAACCAATCGCGAAAGAAAACGACCGAGTCCAACCCGAAACCCATTGTCAATTTTGAGATTGAGATCGCCCGCAAACTCGATTTTGTATGAGGCCAGTCAGGTCACTGGCGACGGGTCGTTTTCCTGATGTAGGGATTGTCGCGCGCTCGAGAGCCAGAGACCCGCGCGCGCACTGCGTCCCGGGTGGTCCCGCTCGGTCGAGACGAACGCGACGAGAGGTGAGTTTTCGCGAGATCCCCGCGCCGCCGCGGCGACACCGCCGACGCGACCGAACCCCGATACCGCCCCCCGCTCGGCAAGGAGCCGCTTGGCACCGCTGATTTTTCCGCCCGAACTGGCGCGTCAGGGTTGGCAACACCTCGTCCGGGACCGACGCGCGCGTGATCGCTGCGGGCAAACGACGGGAGCCGATCCCGACGTCCGATTCCGGGTCCCACCCGCGCGGCATCCCTCGACTTCGATCGCGTCGCGTGATCTCCCCGCGTCGCACCGAGGGTCCACCGCTCACCGCCCCGACCCATCTCTCCCCATTCCTCCGTGGCAGAGCATCAAGCGCAGCATCGTGCACCATGAGCGGCAAGCCTAAGATCTCGTACTTTTACGACCCCGACGTGGGCAACTTCTACTACGGGCAGGGTCACCCGATGAAGCCCCATCGTGTCCGCATGACCCACAACCTCCTCCTGCACTACGGCATATACAAGGAGATGGAGGTGAGCGCCCCGAACGTCGCGCCCGGTGTCCAAGATTGGCGGTTGGATTTATATCAACGCAAAACCCACCCGCTCAATTTCCCCAGACCTAATTTTGGACCACCCCGACACCCTCCCCACGATACGCGCGCGATCGACGAAACATGAACCCACCGCTGACGTCCTTACCCTCTCATCTATCCCCGAATGAAGGTGTTCCGCCCGGCGCTCGCGTCCGCCGAGGACATGACCAAGTTCCACAGCGACGAGTACATCGAGTTCCTCCGCCTCATCACCCCCGATAACCAGCACGAGCACATGAGGCAGCTCAAGCGCTTCAACTGCGCCGAGGATTGCCCCGTCTTCGACGGCCTCTTCAACTTCTGCCAGATCTACACCGGCGGTTCCGTGGGCGGCGCGGTCCAGCTCAACCACAAGAAGACGGACACCGTCATCAACTGGGCGGGGGGCTTGCACCACGCCAAGAAGAACGAAGCCTCGGGCTTTTGCTACGTCAACGACATCGTCCTCGCGATCCTCGAGCTCCTCAAGGCGCACCAGCGCGTGCTCTACATCGACATCGACATCCACCACGGAGACGGCGTCGAGGAGGCTTTCTACACCACCGATCGCGTCATGACGGTTTCCTTCCACAAGTTTGGCGAGTACTTCCCGGGCACCGGGCACCTCCAAGACGTGGGCCAGCACCGCGGCAAGTACTACTCCGTCAACGTTCCCCTCAAGGACGGCATCGACGACGAGGCCTACGTGGCGCTGTTCAAGCCGGTGATGGCGAAGGTCATGGAGATGTACCAGCCCGACGCGGTGGTGTTCCAGTCGGGCGCGGACTCGCTCACCGGCGACAGGCTCGGGTGCTTCAACCTCTCCATCCGCGGCCACGGCGAGTGCCTCAAGTACATGCAGACCTTCGGCGTGCCGCTCCTCGTGCTCGGCGGCGGTGGGTACACCATCCGCAACGTCGCCAGGTGCTGGACGTACGAGACCGGCTGCCTGTTGGGCCACGACCTCGAGAACAAGCTCCCCGTGAACGACTATTCCGAATACTTTGGCCCCACGCACGAGCTTCAGATCGCGCCGAGCAACATGGAGAACCAGAACACCCCCGAGTACCTCCAAGGCGTCCTTAACAAGATTCTGGAAAACCTGAGCAAGATCCCGCCCAAGCCCTCCGTGCCGTTCCACGACGTCCCGCCCGACGCCATCGACCCGGACTCCATCGGACGCGTGAAGGAGGACCCTGACCAGAAGGGTGGCGGCGCGGAGGCTGAGGCGGCGCGGCGGTCGGATCCCCGCGAGCTCGAGCCCGAGGACGGGGACCGCGACGACAAGCCGTCCAGGCACGACGCGTCGGCGAAGGAGGAGGCGGACGGTGAGAAGAAGGTCAAGGAGGAGAAGGTGGAGGGAGCTGAGGCGGTCAAGGCGGAGCTCGGCGACGCGGCTGACGCTAAAGATCCGGAGGATGCCGAAACCGAGGCGGCGGACGCGGGGAAGGACGCGATGGACGTGGACGAGGAGGCCAAGTCCCCGGGCAAGGGGGCGGGCATCATGGCCAGCGACCACGGCGACCAGTGAGCCGCCGCGATCTCTTAGCGATTGATAACTTGTCGTTTATACACATGTCTTGAGAACACACAAAGAGATCTCCCCGGTGGAGTCGCGCCTCTTAATTTTACCCTAGCTGGACCGATAAAGCTGCAGAGCGCGTGAAAGAATGCCCTCGGCACCTCGTCGGACCCACACAGAAGCGACGCGTATACGAGGCCGCATGATGTCGTCCGCGAGCGCCGTGTCGTTGGGGGGTATCGCCCTGAGTGCGCGGCATGGTATCGCGCGGAGGACGGCGCTCCGAAGGTACCCCGGTCCGCGGCGCGTGAGATCCTTCGCCCGCACCGACAATCCGAGTCAGACGTCCCGAGGGAAAACTCGTGGCTCCCGACGCCTCAGGGTCGTCGCCGAGCAGCACGGCATATCGCTGGAGGATGCGCGGGCGTTGTTTTCCAAGCGATTCTGCAAGGGCAGCGGGGTCCACCTGGAGCTCCGGGAGACCGCCACCGGCCGGGGCCTCGTCGCCACCGCGCCCGTCGCGCCCGGCGACGTCCTCATCACCGTCCCTTGGCGCGAGGCCATTCACGTGCTGGAGGATGGCTACGCCGACGGCGACGACCTGCGGCTGGCGATGGAGCTGCTTCACGTGCTGGACGACGGCGACGACGACGGATTCATCGACGGTACGATTCGACAGTACGACTCGAGGGTCAAGACTTGGAGAACGTACCGCCCGATGCTCCCGGTATCCACCGGAGCAGCCGCGTTCTGGTGCGTCGATAACATCCGCGAGCTGCAGTTTCCAGAGGCTGTCGAGAAGACCCTTGCGCAACGCGCGCAGTTCAACGCCGGCGCCATGCGCCACAGCAACGACTCTCGGACCAAGGAGAAGATCATGTGGGCGCTGCAGCAGGTGCACAGCAGGAGCTTCAGCGTGATGACCCCGCGGGGGCGGGCGCGATGCTTGGTCCCTTACGTCGACCTCTTCAACCACAGACCGGAGTCCCCAAAGGACGCCCGACACACCGACGAGCTCCTGCAACGGGCGTTACGAAAGGCGTTCACCAAAGGCAGCGAAGAGGGCGTACACGACGGCGAGTGGGCGGGCGCGGAGCCGTGGCAGGTGGTCGGACTGGACCCCTTGGACGACGAATCTGAGGATTCCGCGGTTTTTCAGATGCGGAGCATCTGGGCGTACGAACCCGGCGAGGAGGTTTTCATAACCTACGGCCACGAAACCTCCGCGGAGCTGCTCACGTCGTACGGGTTCTTCCCCGAGCCCAACGACGGCGAGTTCGTCAAGCTGTACGAGGACGTCCAGGACCTGATCGACGACGACAGGTTCGTCGACGCGGCGATCAATTCGCCCAAGTCGCAGATGGAGAAGGAACAGTTCATGTGGTCGATGCTCGCGGTGGAGGCGCCGCTGGCCATCAGGCCGGGAGGCGTGCGCGAGTCCGCGCACCTGTTGAGCGCACTGCGCGTGGTGCACGCGCGCGCCAAGCAGCTCGCCGCGATAAAGGACGATGACGTCCCACGGATCGGACACAGCACCTTCGTGTGGACCGAGGGCGACGAGCCGTGCGGGATGTGGGATCCCGATCGGTTCCTCTCGTGCTTCTTCGACGAGTCGTGCGACAGCGACGAGTGGCTCTGGGACGACGACGACGCGAGGGACCGGGACGTGACCGATCGCGCGGCGCTGGCGCAGGCGTGCGCGCGGTGCGAGGAGATCCTCGCCGATGATTTCGCCACGACGCTCGAGGAGGATGCCGAGATGTTGAACGAGATCGAGGAGGCTATCCGGAGCCTCTCCCCGGAAGAGGCGGATACCGACCCGGAGGGGCACCTCGAGTACGTGGCGGCGCTGAGGTACAGGATGAGCGTCAAGCGGATCCTGCGGGACTTTGTCAGCGAGTGCAAGCGGGCGTACGGGGTTGAGGCCGAGGCGTTGGAGGCGGAGGCCGAGGAGTTTGAGTACATAGAGTGACCAGCGCGATACGTAATTGGGAATTACAACGGTAGTTAAGCCCTCGCCACGCCGTACACGCTCGGGGCGAGCAGGAAATGCGGCTGCAGCCCACCGCCGGTCTCTTTCCACCGCTCCGCCACATCCACCGGGCTCGCACCCACGAGCCAACTCTGCGCCGTGCTCCCCGCGACGAACCGATTTACTTCGCAATTCTCGAAACCAAACTCAGCTTTCACCGCCGCCTCCGGGTCCCGCGTGAGCCTGCACCCCTCGTACGCCACCCTGTTCAGCGGGGACAGCACCTCCTGCATCGTCCGCAGCGGCGTCCCCTGGGGCGCGGCGACGTGGTCCAGGAAGATGTACGCGCCGCCCGGTTTCAGCACCCGTCGCACCTCCGCCAGCGTCGCCTCGATGTCGTCCACGGTACACATCACTAAGGTGCTCACCACCGTGTCCACGCTCGCGTCGGGAAGCGGCAGGGCTTCCCCGAACCCTTTCACGCATTCCAGCGACTTGACCCCGGCCTTGGTCGCGTTCTCGTACGCGTACACGTGGGATTCCTCGTTCGGTTCCACGCCCACGACGTTGAGTCCCTCGTAGTACCTCATGTTCGGACCGGTGCCCATGCCGATCTCCACGAGCGTGCCTCGCGGGTCGTGGAACTTGGATAGGTTGCCGAAGAGCTCGTCCTTGACCGCGCGCATGTGGAGCTCGTAGTCCGCCATGCCGTTCTCCATGGTGCGGGCGAAATTCTGGTCGTACGCCGTTCGGGCCTTTGTACTCACCGCCTCTTCAAGCTCCCGGGCGGTGTTGAGGCCGGTGCCCGAGACCACGCCGGTGATGAGCTCGCGCCTGCTGCATCCGCCGCAGTTTCTCACCAGCGTCGACGCCCTACCGCGGTTGGAATATGGCCCTCGGCGTGTTCTCGAGAGCGTCGCCCGTCCAGGGGCGACGAACGCGGGGGCATGAAGCGCCATCGCTCGCGTCCAACTGGCACCATGGTGGTTCGGTGAAACGTCCGAGAGAAGATTCGCAATCTCCACTTCTGGCCAACCGAGCATCTCGAGATTCGTTTGTATGAACAGTAGTCTGCAAAAAGTGTCAAAATGGACCCAAAAAATCTCGTAAACGCCTGAAGTTTCCTCCAGCTGTCCAGCAGCGCCAGCTGGACTGCTGTACTTTGTGTGACACCTGGACTTGAGTCAAAACTCACGAGGTCGCCGCCGAGCGTCAGAGACGCGCGCGCGCGCGTATCTTCGCGGGCCATGGCGCACTTCCAGCACACGTGCAACGCGTGCTTGAAGCCCATCTGCGAGGGCGACGTGTACATCACGGGATGCGGCCACCGGTTCTGTGAGCGCCCGCGCGACCACGACGTTCTTCGGCCCCCCCTTTTTTCTTCCGCCCCCCGCCCCCTTTTGACGCGCGGAAGACTGACGCCGAGCGCCCCACCCACTCGCGATGCGCAGGCTACGACGACGCGAGAAGGATGTGTGAGTCGGGAGAGTGCACGATGTGCGGCGCGCAGGTCCACGGGGAGAAGGATATTCAGGTGCGCCGCCCGCCCCGACCGCGCGAAAACACAGCTGTGCATATCTTGACCGCCCCCTCCGCGCGCAGGTATTCCCCGCGCGCCCCGGCGACGAGGTCTCCGACGCCCTCCGCGGGTACGACCCGGGCACTATCATGACCGCCGCGTTCAACGGCATCAACTACTGGTGCGAGCAGGCGTTTTACGTCCAGGAATTGACGACGAGGCGGGTCGCTTCCGAGGGCGACGCGGCGGCGCAGGGATACAAGAACAAACTCCTGGAGGTCCACTCCGCGTACAAACGCGCCAAGGCCAAGGCGGAGGCGCTCTGGCAGCAGATGCAGCAGCTCGAGCTCGACAAGAAGGAGCTCCAGAGCAAGTACGAGCAGAAGAGCGGCGAGAAGCGCCGCATCGAGGCATCCTTCCGCGAGCTCCAGAGCCGAGCCGTCGCCGGAGCCGGAGCTCCCGCGCCCACCCACGCCCTCCCTCGCGCTCACTCCCACGCCGTCGCCATGCCCCCGCCCTCCCGCCACGCGTACCAGCAGATGGCCAGCCCGCCCATGCACCTCGGCAGCCCGCCCGTGGACCGCCGACCGGGCACCCTTCAGTCCCGCCCGTCCATGGCCAACTTCGGCGGCGGCAACCGACCGCTGCTCTCCGGTTTCCCCGCGGCGGCGCCGGCCGCGGGCCCGTCGCGGGCGCAGACCAGGCCCATCTCGCCCTACTCCGGGGACCAGATGAGCCCGCCGCGGGACTGGCGACGGGCCGGCGAGCGCGAGGACGACGAACGCGAGTGGCGCAGGGGCGGGGGAGCGGGAACGGACCGCGGTGGGAACAGGGGAGGCGCGCCGAGGGCGTCGAGGGGCGGATACAGGCCCCCGCACTCGCCCACGCGCTCGCACCGCACTTTCAGCATCGGAAACTGAGACGGACGAGACGAACCGAGACTTGCACGGGCGACACAGCGTGACACACACGCGCATGCGATGACACACACACACACACACACACGCACACACACGACGGGAGGAATATCCTCGACTAACATTCACCAACGAATACGATCTACTTTCACCACCCGGGCCGACTCGAATTCACTCACCACCTGGGCCTCGACGCGGCTCCGAAACCCACCATGTATTGCCCAGCCTGGTTCGCCGCGCTCAGCCCCGCGCCCACCACCCCGTACACCGCCGCCGCCCTCACGCCGTTCATACTCTTGTACAAAGAGCCCGCCCCGGCGCCCGCCACCACCGCGCCGAGGCTCGGATACTCGTGAGCGGTGTAATGCCCGACGAGAGAATCGATGGCGGCGTAGTACAAGCCGAGGCATCCCCACGCGTTGCCCATGCTCGTGCCCCTGCTACCGGCCGCGTTCAACACCCGGTTGAGCTTGAGCTTCTGGGTATCGATGAGCCCAGCGTCCGGGACGGAGCTCAGGCCCTTGTAGGCACCCAGGCCGCCGCCCGCGATGATGCCGCCGAGGTAGCCGACGCCGGTGAGAAAGGTGAGATTCTCGGACCACGACCTGGTCTTCGCTCGGCGTTCCTCGTCGAAGAGGAGCTCGGGTGAGTCGGTTATGGAGTACATCGCCTTGGACATCTGCGGGTCGAAGGGTCCGCCCAGCCCGGTGTACGGGTTGTAGGCCACGCCGTCGGCGCCGCCGCCCATCTTCGCGAGGTCGGCGCGGCTGACCATTCCGGATGGGGTGCTGAAGCCGCTCGTGACGGGCTCGTCGGGGATGGAGCTGCCGCTCGCGCCCTGCTCCGGCACCGCCTCGGAGATGATCTCCGAGGGGTACGCGTCCCGCCCGGCCGCCGCCGCGTTGTTTCCCTTGTCACCGCGCCTCAGGCCGAGGAGATCGCGAAGACCCATGACGACGTCCGATTCCGACCGATCTCCGTCTCCCTAAACCCTGAAACGCGCTGAAGAGACGCGCGTCTGGAGCTCGTATTTCGTCGCTCGCTGACGCACCCTTCCGCCCCGCGCGGTCACCACGTCACTACGCGGTCTTCGTCGCCGTCGACCTCGACCTAAAGCTCGCGCGTATCCTGAAGGATGAGCGCCCAGTCTGTGGTTGGCGGAGCGCCGATGATCTAATTATTTCCTGAGCCAGCCACCGACGCGTCACGTCCTGGGCAATAAAGTTGGCGCATCCTCCGCCACCAGATCCACTTAGAGAGCGCGCCGTCTCCTTAGCAGCTAGTTGAGACACCTGATGGGCGCGAGACAGAGCGGCATGGGCGGCCCGCGGGGCCCGCCCCCCGATATCATGATCGAGGTTCTCGCCTCGCTCGTCGTCTCCGCCGTCGGCCTCCTCGCAGCCACGGTCGCCGTCAAGGCGCTGGATCCCAACAAGGGCACGAAGAAGAAGGCGGAGGCGGTGAAGCGCGCCATCGCACAGCGCCTCGGCAGGCCCAACATCGTCACCACCCCTTACGAGGACATGATCGCGGGCGACGTCGCCAACCCCAACACCATCTCCACCACCTTCGACGAGATCGGCGGCCTGGGCGACACCAAGCGCGCGCTGCAGGAGATCGTCATACTCCCCTTGCTCAGGCCCGAGCTCTTCTCCGGCGGCTCCCTCTTGAAGCCCGTCAAAGGGTGCCTCTTATACGGCCCCCCGGGCACCGGCAAGACCCTCCTCGCCAAGGCTCTCGCGAAAGAGTGCCACGCCTGCTTCATCAACGTGCGAACGTCCACGCTGCAGTCCAAATGGTTCGGAGACGCCAACAAACTCGTCTCCGCGGTGTTCTCCCTCGCGTGGAAACTCCAGCCGTCCATCATATTCATCGACGAGGTGGACTCGTTCTTAGGCCGACGAGGCAAAGGCAACGAGCACGAGGCGAACACGTCGATGAAGACGGAGTTCATGACCATGTGGGACGGATTCCAGACGAACGAAAACGCAATGGTCATGGTGCTAGCCGCGACCAACAGGCCTTGGGACGTGGACGAGGCCATCTTGAGGCGACTGCCGCGGTCATTCGAGATCGGCCTGCCAAACATCGAGCAGCGCGTCGATATCCTGAAGGTTATCCTGAAGGATGAGGTATTGGAAGATGGTTTCTTCGGCCCCGGGAGTGATCCGCCCGTGCGTAAGATCGCCAAAGCGACCGAGTCGTACAGCGGATCGGACCTGAAGGAGCTTTGCAAAGCAGCCGCCATGGCGCCGGTCCGGGACCTGCTCGCGAACGAGGCACGGGAGCGCGTGGTGCGCCAGCGGCAACGGTTCCATTCGAACGCGGGCCCGCGGCTCGATGGAAGCGGCCGGATCGTCTCGTTGGACGAGTTTGAAGACGCGCTGGACGATTGGTCCGAGCCCATCGGCCCGCGACCCGCCAAGCGCGCTATGCGGTTTAAAGACTTTGAAGAGGTTCTCTCCAAGACGGGCACGAGCGCGGACGCCGCCGCGATGTACAAGTACGCGGAGCAGGAGCGTGCGATGGACCGGGACGTTCGGGGTGCCAGGCGACAGGCTGGCGGCGGCGGCGGCGGCGGATTCGGCGGGAACTCCAACGGAGCGGTTGATCCGATGAAGGCGATGAATGACATTCTCGCGGCGATGATGTCCGGGGCGGGTGGGTCGAACGGGGGAACCGGCGCGAACACGCCGGGGGGTAGCGGCGCGGGATCCACGTCCGGTGACGTCGAGATCACGCCGGAGCTCATCGAGCAGCTCAAGGCGCACATGGCGGCTCAGGGTAAGGGATCCGAGGCAAACGGGAGCGCGAGCGAAAACTGAGTTTCTCTCTTTCATCAATCGACAAATGATTCTTTCTGAACAAAAGACTCTCACTCGCTACTTACGACTACACCTTGTTGAGTCGCGTCACGATGACGACGCGTACGGTCTGATCGAACGACCCGCACACCGCCAGCCCTTCCTTATCCGGCGACCAGTCCCAGCTGCTGATCGGCTGCGTGCTCACGTTCTTCGAGTTGAGTAAGTTCATCGTCCCCGCCACGCCCATCTTCACCCCGTCCTTGTCCTTCACCACCCTCTGGTCCGGGTACTGATACTTGTACAACATCAGCGTCCCGTCCCCGCCCAGCACCATGCTCACCTCGCGGTTCTGCGGCAGATGCTTCGCGCCCCACACCGTCGCGCTCACCGGCACCTTCTCCGTCACGCTGCTGAAGCCTTTCTGCGGGTGCTGCGTCCGAGCGTCGAAGGTTGTAAACGCCGATTCCAAACAAGTCACCACGAACTTGTTCATCGCGATCTCCCGGCGGTCGAACTCCACGCCGCACACGCCGTTCTTGACGTTGTGCTCCGCGCGGACCGTCCCGGTTCGCAGGTCGAACATCTTAACGTCGCCGTTATCGTACCCCGCGAGTACGCATCTCTCTTCGTCGTTGAAGGAATTTCCAAAGGCGACGCTCCAGCAATCACGCGCCTTGACGCCTTCGCTCGGTTCGAAGACGGCGACTGGGGCGTCCTTCTGGCGGACGTCCCACACGCGCACGCACCCGTCGCGTCCCGCGGTGACGAGTTCCGGCGGGCCGTAGCCGCTCCGCTGCCCCCCCGCGCCGTCGATGGCGTTGACGATGGAGGTGTGCGCCTTGACGTCCACCAGCGGCTTCTCCGGGCGCTCGAGGTCCCACAGCTGTAGGTACCCCTCGAAGTTGCCGGTCGCGAGGTGGCGCTCGCGGAGGGAGGATGCGCCGAAGGTTCCGCACTTGAACGCCGCCTTCTTCTCCACCTCCTTGTCCAGCTTGACGCCGTTGTTCTCCATGTCCAGCGAATAGATCTGGAGGCATCCCGTGGCTCGCGCGTACGAGCCGAGGACGACGAACCGCGCGCTCGTGGGGATCCATTTGGTGTCGTAGGTGGTGATGTTCACAGGTTTCTGGACGTGCTCCAGGATGTTGGGGCCGCCGGAGAGGTCCATGGCTCCGGGTGGTCGAAGGGAGCGTGCTCTCGCGCCACGATCAGTGGTCAACCGCCTTCCATGAATTTCTAAACGAGGAGTCGCGCGACAATCGGGAATCTTGTCAGTGCCGACAGCGCGGGGACGCAGCGCGGGGGGGGGGCGTCATGAGGCGGTCACGAGGCCTCGTCGCCGCTCTGATCGCCCTCACATTAGCCACGTTCGCGTATCTCGCGTACGTCAGCGGCGTATTTAGCGCGTATCAGGCGTCCGAGGGCGTCGCGGTGACGACCCCGTCGCCGGTGGAGATGGACGTCCCGGCGCGGATAGCCTCGAACCCTTCGTCTCCGGCGCCCATCCTCGCGTCCGAGGAGTCGCAGGAGCCCCATCCCGAGCCACCGGCGAGTCCACCGCCGATGTCACCGATAGCCAGCCCGAAGGATGACAAGGCGGCCGATGACGGCGGTGCGAAAGGCTTGATGGAGTGTCCGACGGTGGACGTCGCCGACCCGACGAACGTCGCCGCTGTGGCGAAATCGTTGGACGGCGCCTCCGACGTCGTGGTCTTCGCCACGCAGGACGTCGAGCACTGGCGCGCCGAGTTCCTCGTCAACGTCATCCTCAACCTCGCCTCCGTCAACGTCACCGCCGTCATCACCGTGGGCAGAGATAAGCGCACGTGCGAGACGGCCAAACGCGACCACCCAGATGCGATCCGATGCTGCGTCTACAGCACCTGGCTCGACGGGCACGAATCTCTCAAGCGATGGACGCTATCCGAGACGCACGCGTACGTCCTGTGGCTCATACGGTACAGGTTCGCGCTCGACGTCATGCGCGCGGGTAATGTCAGCGTGTTGGTATCGGACAGCGACATGTGGTACGCCCGGAACCCGTTCGATTTACTTCGAGACGAAGCCACGGGATTGGGAAAGCACTCAGTCGTGGCCAACGTGGAGGGCGTGACGTTCCCTTCCGTGAACGGCGGGCTGGTGTACTTCCGAGCGGACTTACCCGGTGCGGGCGGCGAATATCTCCTGGCGCTGTTCAACGATCACGTGGATGACTTACTGGCGGATGAATCCCCGCCAAAGTGTCACAAGGAGCAAGGCGTCGGGACGCAGGTCGCCACCGGCGCCATGATGGACCAGGATATCCTGCGCGACGCGGCGGAGAGCGCGGTGGCGGGAGTGCCGATGTGGTGGTCGTACACGCACCACGTGTGTCTGTTCAAGGACGGGTGGAAGCAGCGGGAGGCGGCGAGGGCGGTGATTAAAGACAAGCATCCGGAGACCAAAGAGTGGGTGAAGTCGGGCGAAACGACGCGGCGGCCGTACGAATCCCACCCGCTCATCGAAGCCCTCGCGGCGAATCTAAACGAATCGGAGGAGAAGTACGCCGTGATGAAGATCCCGGGACACGAGACCTGGACCAACGTGACGATGCTCGCGGCGCCGAAGTGGATGTTCGCCAACCACGGCGACGGCGACGGGTGGTTCGCGCTGACCCCTCGTCCGGGAGTCGTTTTCCACTGCATGTCCCAGAACCAGGGTATCAAACCCCGCATGCTCCGCGCGTACCACATGTGGGATTGGGATCGACTCGGCGCGGGGCGCGGGATACGGGTCAAGGAAGGGAAGTACCTGAGCCTGGCGGCCGCGTCGTTCGGGAACTTCACCAAGCGCGGTGACTTCGCCATGCAAACGCATAGGCTCGCGGCGTTAGCCGCCGCGACGGGTCGGATCCCGGTGCTTCCCATGATCCCGTGCGCGTCCCCGTGGCTGAAGGAGTACACGTGCGAGCGGTGCTACGCGGGTGTGCTCGAGCGGATCAACGTTTTGGCCGGGACATGCCCGGTCACCGCGTTGCGACAGTTCCAGGGCCCCGATGCCAGTTTCCCCGGGGGGGAAAACGCTGAAGGGACGGTCGGCTCACCTTGTTGCTACTTCGTTCCCCCGGGGGATGACTGCGCGGAGAACTTCGCGGCGTGGGGCGGTGAGATGACGGGGGAGGATCCGGGGTACCGGCCGGGGCGGACGGTGCGGCTGGACGCGCTCATCGACGCGGCGGCGTTGGTCGTCGGCAAAGGGGAAGTCGTCGATTTTGCCGATCGGAGTTGGGTGCTCGGCGATGACTTTCCGCCGGACAACGTCGCACATCCCACGGACGTTTTCATGGACTTCACGCGCGTCGTCGCGGCGCTGGAGGGTGACGGTGCGTCCGTGCCGTGGGTGGAGATTGACTTGCAAGGACGGGACGCGTTGCCGCGGGTGGTGACTCGCAAAGGGGTGGAGGATCGGGAGCGCAGGAAGCAGTTCCTCGATTACAACGAGGCGTGTCCGCTCGTCAACAGGGTCTCGCCCGTGGTGTGAGAACCGTCGTCGTCGGGTTAAAGTTACATTCTTTCGAATTTAAAACAATAAGCTAGTGTTCAACACGCGAAGAAGCGCGAGGCTTCTTTTCGCGCTAAGAGTTAGCGACGGAGCCTCAGTCCTTGTCCTTGTCCTCCTTGGCCGCTTCTCCGAAGGACTGCGCCTCCTCCTTGAGCTTCCGGAGCATCATCCGCTGCTCCTCCGTCATCGACTCGATGGTCTCCTTCGACAGCGTTCCCGTGAACGACGGACCGGAGGTTTCATCTCGCGGCGCGATGTTGGACAGGTATCGCGACCATTCGGTGGCGAATTCGATCCACTGATCGTTCGTCACGCTCTTCGCGTCCAGGTGTCGCCTGAACTCCTCGCGGGCGTACCCGTCGCCGAGGACGCGCATGGGCGGTGGCAGGTTCCTGGCGTGCGCCCGGAGGATCTGCCTGTAGAGGCTGACGATCGGCTTCGCCGCCTCGATCATCGTCTCTTAGGTCTTCTAAGTGGTTTAGTGTGGCTTCTAAAACTAGGGTTGGTGCTTCGGATCGTCGAGTCTTGACGTTCACGCGGTGGGCGTGGGCTCGGCGTTACCGGTGGTGGGCTGGGAGAGCACGCCCATCTGTTCCTGCTCGAGGGCCATCATCTGTTCCTCCCTGTGCAGCTGGATCACGAGGGGCACCACGAGGATGAGGAAGGAGGTGCCGAACTGCCACGCAGCCTTGCCGGTGTGCCACGCGAGCTTCTTGGACACCTGGAACGAGTCGGCGAGGGAGAAGGGCTTGGAGCTGCTGTTGGGCTCGGCGGCGGGCTGGATTTCCATGTGGTGAAGAAACCTACGCTTTGGTTTCGAGGTGCGTGACTACGATGAGTCCGCGGTGCAGCCGGGTTTGTGCGTCGTCCTGAAGCTACGGCCCGATCTCCAAAGTTTCAGATTGAGCGAGTTGAGACAGGACACAGCCTGCTCCTGCACCCAAAAAGCTCTTTCGGTTCGGGCAACGAGACGCGCTACGAGCAAATAGTATGAGTCCGCCTCCTAAATTGGGAAACAACGACGTTTCGGGCTCCACAGCTGACTCGACGTACGCCAATTTCGGAGATTCGCGTTGAGAATTTGGATATGCCGAAGGATTCGCGTATGGGTATTGTTACTCTTTCGCGCCGAGTCAGCCGGTCCCAGATCCAACTTTTCAGTAAACCCTCGTCCGATTTCGGGTTCGGTGAAAGCGCGTGGGTATTCGCGCCCGCCGAACACTTCACGCCCTCGCGTATCGAACCAAACCGTTCGTTCGCGTCCGCTTTCGAGACCGTCGTCGTCCGAAAGTTCAAAGCGCCGGTCGAGTCGCAACCCCCGGGTTCCGTTCGCCTCTCTCTTTTTACAGTTTTCTCTGTAAAGTGCGGAACGCTTGTCGCATCGCCGGCAACGTCGCAACAACCAGTGCGGGCCGGGACTGTATGTGCTGAGGCCTTTACAGTCTCCCACGAGACCAACGCGTAAAGAGCGTTAACCTTCCCGGACCCCACAACCAAAGGTCGCGCAGCAACCATGGCTGGTATGGCCAACATGTTCGCCCTCCTCGACGAGGACGCTCCCAAGGCTGCCCCTGCCAAGGAGAACAAGCCTGCCGCTGCGGCTGCCCCCGCCAGGAAGGCGCCCGCGAAGTCCGGCGACAAGCCCGGTGAGTGATCGTTTGATTCGGAACCTAGTCATCCTTCCTGTTCCCCATCGAAACCCGCGTTCGTTCGACGCGGTCGCGCGCGGCGCCGTCGCGGATTCCCGGCGCTTCCGCGATTTTTTCACCCCGCCCGCGAGATAACACCGCTTGTGAGGCACTCCCCGCGATCGACGCCAAACCCTCACCCTTCCACCGTCGCTTACCATCCATTCCCCACCTTCCCGATCGCGTTCACAGCCGGCAACCGCAACAACGGCAACGCCAAGCGCGCTCCCCGCGCTCCTCGCGAGTTCGAGGGCTCCGTCGAGGGCACCGAGGGCGGCCGCGCCCGCCCCCGCAACGGCGATCGCCGCAAGCCCAAGGACGGCGAGGGCGGTCGCCGCAACGACCGCGCTGACCGCTCCGGTCGCGGGTGAGTCACCGCCCGATCTTCGCCCGAATTTCCGTTTTCGATGCCGGGGCGATCCCGGGGGTGTGTGGGGAGATCTATCGCGGTCTCGAATCCCTCCCCGGGCGCTCGCGTGCGCCCCGGCGCGCCGTTTCCCCCGGCGCACCCGCGACGAAAAGAAACAACGAACCGTAAAAGCGAAGAGCTGCCGTGCCAGCTGTTGGATTCTTTGTTCAACCAGCGCCCGACTTACCGCTCGATCCGACCACGAACTGACCCATCGCCCCCGTCACCTTTTCGACTCGACAGCCACGAGGGCCCCCACCGCGGCGGCGCCGGCAAGGGCGGCTGGGGCAAGCCCGGCGACGAGCTCAACGCCCCCAAGGAGGGCGACGAAGCCGAAGCCGAGCCCGAGCCCGAGGAGCCCGACAACGAGATCTCCATCGAGGACTTCGAGGCTGCCAAGGCTGCCAAGAAGGCTGCCATCAACGCCGCCATGTCCAAGGGCGCCAAGGCCAAGGAGGTTGACTCCTCCGCCTTCGCCTCCATGACCCTCGCCGCCAAGAACGAGGACGTCAACGAGTTCTCCCTCGACGGGCCGGGACCCAAGGCGAAGCGCGAGCGCGAGCGCAAGGCGGCCAAGGAGGCTGCCAAGATCGAGCTCGGCTTCAAGACCGCGCCCTCCGCCCCCGCCGAGGACCGCCCCGCACGCTCCGCCCCCGGAGGACGCGGTGGTGGACGCGGCGGACGCGGCGACAGGCGCGAAGGCGGCCGAGGCGGTCGCGGCGAGGGCCGCGGCGGCGGTCGCGGCGACCGCCCCGCCGGCGGACGCGGCGGCGCCAAGATTGACACCGCGGACACCTCCGCCTTCCCCACCCTCGGCGGCAAGTAAGCGCCGAGGTTTCCCGTATAGGGGGCACACAGGGTCCGCCGTCGACGATTGAGCTCAATCAATCGTCGGCGGCGTTTGTGAAGCGACGGGGGCGATTTTATTACCCAGCGGCGGGGATGGATCCGACATCATCAGATGACGTCGGATCCGACTTCGCCGTTCGCGTCCCGTCGCCGATTGGCCCGACACACCTTCATCTACGTCCAGGACACCACGGACGTGATGACGATAAAAAACACAAAAAAATGGAACACTAGACCAGCGAGAGGGACTGGACCCGGAGGAGGTTGACGACGCCGGCGAAGTTTCTTTTCGACGGCGCCGGCGTCGGTTTGGGGGTGATGAGTAACAGCCGGCTCTGAGCCGCATTTAATAGGGTCTCACGGCGCGGCGCGTTGTTGCAACGCGTCGCGGGCGTTTGTTTAGCTTGAGTGAGAAACGGTAGCCCAGATTATATCAGCAGAGAACTGCTTAACACCGCGCGTGTGTCTCGCCCATCTCTCGTCGTGTTCGCTGCAGCCTCGGATCGGCCGTGGCTTTTTTCAACGTTTTTTCAACGACCCCACGTAGGCGCACTTTTCAAACCCTTTTCAAACCGCCGGCTGGGGGCCACAAGCGAACCGCGGCGGGGTCGTCACCTTCTCCAGAGGCGTTTCTCAGTGAGGGCATGAACCTGAGCGCGCACGTTGACGTTTGCGGAGGAGTCAGGACGTCACACAGGGCCACCGGCGAGAGGGCGCCGCGGGCACATCTAGCAACACTCGCCAGGCGGTTGGGAGGCACCACCGGCGGCATGGGATCGTTTCGACGCGCGGCGGCGCGTGGAGGACGCGCGCTGATGGCCGCGATGGCGCCCGTCGCGTCCACATCCAATCCTGTCGCGCCCAGGGCGCTCCCGTCGTGGGGATCGCCTCGACTCGCGCGCGCGTGCGACGGCCGAGGCGGCCTCCACCTCGCGCCGTTCGCCACGTCGGTGCCCTCGCGCCGCGCGTCATCCTCCGTCACGTCGCGCGAGGCCATCGCGGTCGGCGACGAGGAGGCCGGCGGCGCGCCCCGCGACAACACCAGCGACATCATCGCCGCCAAGGCTGCCGCCAAGGTCGCCGCGGCGGCCGCCACGGGGGGATCCGACGCCTACGGAGCCTCCTCCATCCAGGTCCTCAAGGGCCTCGAACCCGTCCGAAAGCGACCGGGCATGTACATCGGCAACACCAGCACCAAAGGCCTGCACCACATGGTCTGGGAGGTCCTCGACAACGGCGTGGACGAGGTCCAGGCGGGACACGCGTCCTTCATCACCGTCACCGTCGAGGCGGACGGCAGCGTCTCCGTCGAGGACGACGGCCGAGGCATCCCGACGGACGTCCACCCGGCAACCGGTACCTCCTCCCTGGAGACCGTTCTCACGGTGCTGCACGCGGGCGGTAAGTTCGGCGGCGATGAGAGCGGGTACCACGTCTCCGGCGGCCTGCACGGCGTGGGCATCTCCGTGGTGAACGCGCTGAGCGACTCCACGGAGGTGACGGTGTGGAGGGGAGATCGCGAGTTCCGGCAGGAGTTCAGCCGCGGCGCCGCGCTCGCGCCCATGTCCGAGGGCTCGCAGACGAAAGGCGCGGCGCGGAAGAAAGGTACGCGGGTACGGTTCAAGCCCGATCCCACGATCTTCAAGGAGAGGCTGGATTTCGACCCCAACATCATCTTAAGTCGGATGAAGGAGCTGGCGTTTCTCAACTCGACGGCGACGTTCACCTTCAGGCTCGCGTCCGAGTTGACGTCCAAGCTCAAATCGAAGAAGAAGAAGTCCAAGGATGCGGCGTCGATGGACGAGGGCGACGTCGTGAAAGAGGGCGACGTCGTGAAAGGCAGCGAGAAGACGGACGACGGTGCGGTGACGATCGACGGAGCGACGTATTACGAAGAGGTTCTCTCCTTCCCCGGCGGTTTGCGGGACTACGTCGCGGATCTCAACGAGGGCGCCGAGTCGCTTCACGACCCCATCACCTTCCGCGCGGAGGTGGACGGCGTCCAAGTGGAGGGTGCGCTGCAGTGGACCAAGGAGGCGTACACCGACACGCTGCTCGGGTACGCCAACAGCATTCGCACCAGCGACGGCGGCACGCACTTGGACGGCTTGAAGACGTCGCTGACTCGCGCGGTCAACACGCAGGCGAGGAAGGCGAAGCTGCTGAAGGAGGCGGACGGTAACCTGGGCGGCGAGCACATCCGCGAGGGTCTCAGCGCGGTCATCGCGGTGTGGGTTCCGCAGCCCGAGTTTGAGGGCCAGACAAAAACCAGACTGGGTAACCCCGAGGTTCGAAGGGTGGTCGAGAGCGTGATCGGCGAGCAGGTCTCCGAGCACCTAGAGTTTTACCCGAACACGCTCGGCAGCATCTTCAGCAAGGCGAGCCAGGCGCAGAAGGCTGCGGAGGCGGCGAAGCGCGCGAGGGAGCTGGTCCGGCGCAAGAGCGTGCTGCGCAGCGGATCCCTCCCGGGCAAGCTCTCCGACTGCAGCAGCAGCGACCCGGAGAGCACGGAGATTTTCCTCGTCGAGGGTGACTCCGCGGGCGGCAGCGCCAAGCAAGGACGCGACAGGCGCTTCCAGGCGGTGCTCCCGCTGCGGGGTAAGATCCTCAACGTGGAGCGCAAGGACGATGCGAGCATGTACAAGAACACGGAGATCACCGCCATGGTCACCGCGCTCGGGCTCGGTTTGAAGGGTGACGAGTTCGACGAGTCCGCGCTGAGGTACAGCAAGATCGTCATCCTCACCGACGCCGACGTCGACGGCGCGCACATCCGCACGCTCCTGCTCACATTCCTCTTCAGGTACCAGCGCGGGCTGTTCGAACGGGGTAAGATTTTCGTCGCCGTGCCGCCGTTGTACAAGGTTGAATCCGGCCGAGCCGGCAAGAACAACAAGCCGACGTACTGCTACGACGAGTCGCAGCTCCAGGCGCACCTCGCGACGCTTCCGGAGGGTGCGTCCAAGTCCATCCAGAGGTTCAAGGGTTTGGGAGAGATGATGCCCGTGCAGCTGTGGAACACGACGCTCAACCCGGAGACGCGGCTGCTGAAGAGGCTGACGGTTGACGACGCGGCGATGGCGAACAAGACGTTCCAGCTGTTGATGTCGGACAAAGTGGCGCCCAGGAGGGAGTTCATCGAGACGGAGGGGCCCAAGCTCGATACCATCGACGTGTGAGAACGTCGGTACGGACGCGTGTAATACAATTTCGCATGCTAGTTTACGATGTTCGCGCGAGAACCGTGTTAGTCGGGCGCTCGAGCTTGCCAAGGCGATAGCCGAGCTTGCCAAGCTTGGCTGTCGTGCCCGCGCAGGCGATTGTCGCAGAAGGTGTCTACCGGTCGAAGCATCGTGCCTATGGTGTCGCTCAGGTTGCTCAACGTCACCGCCTCGGACCTCCGTTCGAGGACAGGTGGGGTGGGTCGAAGAGGACGCGGAGGCGGCCGGTGGCAGTCGCAACGGCAGACCACCCCGTGCCCCACCACCACCTCCTCCTCTTCCTCCTCCTCCTCCTCCTCTTCCTCCTCGTCTTCTTCTTCTTCCTGTTCCGGCCATCGCTCCTTTCGTCGCGTGCGATGCCCGCCGCCGTTCCATCCGCAGAGGAGCCCGGAAAGGCAGCCCTCCGGCGGCCGCTCCGGTTTCACCCTGCGCAACTTGACCACCTTGTACTCGTACAGGTCCTCCTCCTCGTCGCCCAGTGTCAGGACGTCCTCCCCTCTCCTTAGGGCGTCCTCCAGGGTGCTGTGCCAGCGGGGGGCGCGCCGCGGGGAAGGGCGCGATTTAGTCCGTCCGCCGCGAGGCATGGTGACGCGCGCGGGACCGCAATGGCAACGGAGTCGAGAGACGGTGGGCACGCCTCCGCGTTTGGAGAAACGAGGAAAAAAAGGTGAGAAACGAGACTGGTTTTCCGAGCTTGGTTTTCCAAGGGTGTGAGACAAAGGCCAGATTGAAGGCGAGAGACGACGAGACGATGATTTTCAACAGGCAAAACGCCCCGACGAATGCGATTACATCATACTAATGAACGAACGCGCGCTCGATGGAGTTGGCTCCGCCCTGAAACAAAGAAACCCCGTATAATATCCAGCCGCGGCTCCCGACGCTCTGTCGTCGAGCAGCGACTGAACCCCAGTTACACCAACACCACGAACCAAGAAACCTCCTAGTTCATGCGGCGGATGAGCGCGTTGATCTTGTCCTCGCGGTTACCAGCCTCGCCACCCTCGATGTAGTGCAGGCGCTTCTTGGTCATGCCGCCGAGAGGGGCGGACAGCTTGACGGGCCAGAGGAAGTTGGAGCACGCGGTGAAGTGGGGGCCGCAGGTGTAGATCTCGTGGATGAGATCCTCGATGCAGATGATACCCTTGTCGCCGAGCGCCTTCTCGATGATGGAGTTGTCGGTGAGGGGGATGCGCTGCTTGTTCACCTTGCCGTACCCGCGCTTGTAGATGAGCTCCTTCACCGACTTGAGGTTGGGGTAGCCGAACATGACGTAGGGCTCAACCTTCCTCAGCATGTTGATCGTCGCCTTGTTCACGCGCATAAAGACACCGTTGTGGATCTGGCGCAGGCGAAGGAGCTGCATGATCTTGCGGGTCTTGGGGTGCATGTCGTTGATACCGCGGAGGCGCATGACGAACATCACCTTAGCCTCGGGCTCGACGTAAAAGCCGCCCTTGGCGCGAGCCTCGCGCTTGAGGCGAACCAGGTCAGCCTCCTGTTCGTTAAAGAGAGGGGAATGGAAAGGGGACGAATGGTCAGCGTTTTGTCGATCGTCGAGTACATCGCGTGTGGGGTACACTGGAGGACGCGACGCGGCGGAAAGGAGACGGCGCGCGAACGTAATCGCGCCCGCCCCCCGCCACGCGCGCGAGTGAAAATCAGGAATCTTGACTCGAGCCAGACCCTAGGGAAAAAGCCGCCAAGCGACCTCCGCGATGCCGGGATCCGCGCGCTCACCTGATCACGGTACTCCTTGACGTACTTCTCCGCGCGGTTGAAGATCTCCTTCTTGTTGGCGGCCTTCTTGGCCTCAGCCTCCGCGGCGGCGGCGGCCTTCTTGGAGGCCCACGCCTCGTCGCGCTTGCGACGCTTAAGAGTGGTCTCGGGAACAGCGGGCTGTAGTGGAGGAAAAAGATGGAGAGAGGAGGTCAGCGAGGGGTGGCGGGGGACGGTGAGACGCGCGGGGAAACGTCATCGAACGCCGCGAAACGACCGGTGAGCATCACGCGGCGTCATCGCCGCGCGAGTCTGGGCGTCCCGCGGTCGTCGCGCATCCCCGGGCGCGGTCCGCCGCGCGCGAACCGCAGCCGGGAAATTCCTCGTGAGGCGAGGGAAAGCCGCGAAAAAAGGTCGCCACTGGAACGCCTCGTCGAGGCGCTCGGGCGCGCGGCGACGGAGAGCGCGGCGCGATGGTGGGTGGGGACGCGTCGCTCACCATCTTGTTCTCCTTAGAAACGGATTGTCACGCTGCCCTGGGGACTTATGCGCGGCTATAAGAGGGCGACAGCGGGGCGCGAGGTGGAGTTTTTAGCCGATTTACACGCGAGGGAAGAAACCCTAAATCAAGGGCGGTCCGAGCTTGACAGACAGCGTGGTTAGATGTGATATCTAATTGGAAAATAGGGACTTTTTAATGTTATCACACCAGTTAACGAAAGACTGAAAACGAGTAACTCGTACAAGTCTTAATTAAATTCATCCGCTTTTTTCCTGGAATTCCCCTTAATTTCGTGGCAGGAAGCGTCGCGTGAGTCGCCAGACCTCGCTCGCCCTCCGTCTCGGCCCCTTGCCGAACGAGGAACGCACCGGCAGCCTTCTCACCAAGCGCCGTACGCAAAAGAAAACAGGCCGGCGAGTCTCAAAGGCTACCGGACAACACACCCGGATCGACCGATCTTCCAAGGAATCTTCAGAAGTCGGCAACTATGGGAGCGGGAGTCGGCGAGCAGGTTCGCAAGCTGGAGCTTGACGCCTACCAGGCCTTCCTGAAGGTCACGGCGGTCACCGGCATGTCGTGGGTGAGTGCAACGAGCGCCGCGCCCTTGTCCGCCCCCACCGTACCCCCGAACGAACCCCCATCTCTCCGACGATTGGCGGTGACGCGTCCCGCTCACGCATTCCCGCCCTCCCCTCTCAGGAGCGAGACGACCTCGCGACCAAGCTCAGGCAGGAGCTGAACATCTCCAACGATGATCACACCCGCATCAGGGAGAAGCTCTCCGACGACGAGCGCATCAAGACCATCAGGTGAGCGCGCGCCCACTCCATCCTCCACCCCGATCGCACGATTCCCAGATTCCCACGCAGCCGAATCCCTAGGGTTGATCCCTCCCTCGAAGCTGAACGGTCGTGTCCACCGTTCGTATCATTCGCACAGGGAGAACTGGAAACAGAGGGAGATTAACCAGGCGGCCAAGAAGGCGCGCATCGACGCCGGCGGCTACACCGGCGCCAAGACCCCCAAGCCCGCGCCCGCGCCCAAAACGAAGGCGGCGCCCAAGGCGAAAACCCCCAAAGGACCCGCCGCGGCTCCCATCGTCGTCAACGAGCTCATCTGCCGCCGCGTCCAACGGTTCTGGCCGGACGAGGGCGGCTGGTTCGACGCCATCATCACCGACTACCGCCCCACCACCAACGAGCACTGCCTCACCTACGAGATCAACACCCCGAACGAAACCTTCGAGTGGGCCGACATCTCGCAATTCGACGGGCGGGAGTTCAAGCTGCTGGAGGACAGGGTGAACATCGAGGACTTGAAGTTTTACAGCCAGGGCATGAAGGTCGGGGCGGAGACGGCGACGCATAACCAGGCCATCGTGGCCACACACGCGGCGGTGGGCGACGTGAACAAGATTGTCCAAAAGGCGGCCAAGACGGCGGACGTCGATAAGATCGTCGAGGCCAAGGGGACGCTCAACGCGCAGGAGGAGGCGCTCAGGGCGCAGCTCGCCGCGCTCGACAGCGACAGCGACAGCGACGAGGATTAATACATAAGCGAGGAAGTCCGAGGTGAACGACATCGTTGCTACATATCTACGCTATTTTATTGGAAAACTTATTAGTCACCGCGTCTCGACCCTCGTCGCCTCCACCTTCGTCTCGTCTTTACCCGTCACGTGCATCCCACCCCCCATGTTCCTACCGGCGGTGTACAGCCTCGCGAGCCTCTCCGGCGGCACACCCATGGCGTACCCGAACACGACGAGCCGGTTCAGCGCCGTGACCCTCGCGACTCCCATGGCGTCCCACCGCCTACTCGAGGTGGTCACCGCCGCGTCCACCACGCACGGCATCCCGTGCGCCCGTCGTAGCCTGCGCACGAGCTCGTAATCCTCCATGAAGCACTGCTGGGGTACCCCGCCCACGCCCGCGAGTGCGTCGCGTCTCACCCACAGGCCTTGATCTCCGTACGGTGATCCGAGCCATCGGGTCCTTTTGTCCACGCACCACTCGAGGAACCTGCGCGCCATGGGTTCCTCGGTTCGGTGACCTCGGATGGTGGACGGAAGCATCCCGGCGGATGCTTCATCGTCGTCGGATGAGGACCCGAGCCTGAACCCGAAGGCGCCCCACGTGTGCTCGGGCCTCATCGCGTCGTGCATCCGCTCCGCGTAGGCATCGGGGAGTGTGGAGTCCGCGTGGAGGAAGACGATGACGTCGCCGCTGGCTCGCTCCACCCCTCGCGCCATCTGCGCGGCACGTCCCCTCTCCGGCGAGACGAGCACGAGGTCGGCTCCCGCGCGATGCGCCGCGGAGACGGTCGCGTCGTCGCTGCCGCCGTCGACCACCACGACCTCGCAGCCGTCGGCGCCGGCGCCCACGCGCGCGCTCGCGACCGCGCGAGCGACGTTGCGCTCCTCGTTCAGCGCGGGGACCACGACGGACAGCCGCATGGTGAGCGTCCCGGCCGGCCTCCAACGATGAGCCACCCCCGAGCCGCGCCCCAACCTGTGACGGCAAATCAAATCTCGGGATTGCTCCGACGAGGGGACCATGACAGGACATTCTTGGAAGAGGAAGCGACGCGCAGAGGAAGCGACGCGAGACTCTCTCCGCGTCATGGGACACATTCAGACTCGGCATCTAGCGCTCATGTCCGTCTACCTGATACTATCGCGGGTCACGCGCGCCGCCGGGGCGGTCCCGGTGTCATCGTGGGCCGCCGTCGCTTGTCCGACGCGCGTAGTCATAAACGAGGACGAGACCAGGCGGGTCGTCCTGCTCGGTGCGTGGGTGCGCGGCGGGGGCGTCGGTAACGGCACCGATGCAGGCACCGACGATCGACACCCGTCCATCGCATCGTTGCGCATCACGTCAAACCCCGGCCACGGCGCGCTGTATTGGAGAGCGAGGCCCGTGCTTGTCGGCGACGCGGTGCCCGCGGCGATGGGGTGGGAGCGTTGCTCCGGCATCCTGCGATCGTCGGCGACGCCGGCGACGTGGCCGGCGGAGGACGCGCGGTTCGCGAAACTCGAATGGCCGTGCGACGTGGTTCTCGACCCGGGTGCGGACGCATCCACGACGCATCCATCGACGGTCGTCGAGCCCGTGTGCGCAGAGATACTCTACGCGCCGGCGGATGACTACCACAACTGGCCTCGCGGGCTCGACGCGCTCGGCGCCCCCACACACGTCCCGGGCTCGAATCCCACGCGCGACGAATCCCCGGACGCGTTCAAGTTCGCGTTCGACCTCCTCGCCGCGTCACCGACCGGTGACGCGTCGACCATGGACGGCGCCGACGCGATGAAGTCGTCCACCGAGTCAACGGCGGCGGCGCTCGTCGTAGCCGTCCCCGACCCGCCGTCGTTGAGATACACCCACGCGTTCCTCGGATCGCCGTCGGAACGACCGGTGTCGTTCCACGCGACGCTCATGAGCCGCACGTACGTGTCGGGGATCGAACTGCGGGACGTGGACGACGGTTCGTTCGCGGTGACTGTCCGTATCCAATCGTCCATCGGTAACTACCTCTCGGTGACGGGCGCCGGGGCCGAGACGCTGGCGAGAGCGCGCAATCCTTTCGAGCAAGGCGACGGGGTCATGGACGCGGGAGTCATGGAGTTCACGGCGATGCCGGCGGATGCGGCGCGGATGCTCGCGGCGCTGGAATACACCCACGCCGTCGATGACAAGTACGATGGCGACGGCGCCGCCGTGGACGAAATTTCCGTGTCGGTCACGTCCGGCGCGTGTGTCCGGAAGGATGTCCTCGGCTTGACCGGGTGCCCTCGCGCCGCGGACGTGTCGAGTGAGAGCACGCTGCGCATCTGGATACGCGTGTCGGGGCGGGTGAAGGACCTCGGGACGCGATCAACGCCCGCGTGGGAACGCGGATTCTCGTCGACGCTTCCGTTGATCGTCTCGGCGATGGCGCTCGCCGCTTGGGCCGTCGCAGTGATAGTCTCGGCGTGCGCGTGGGTGTTGGAGAACGCGGGGATCACGTGCAACGGAACGTGCGAGGATGACAGTGATGGTGATGACGCGTCGGAGAAGGAGAAGGGGAGGGTGGAACGAAGCGTGCGAAGCCATGGACGCGGCTTCGACGGCGTATAAATTAAATTTTGTAAAATTACCCGCGGCGATGGACTATTCCACGTTTGGCCGAGGTATGCACGGCTTCTTCATCTTCCTCTGCTGCTTCGTCAGCTTCGCGTACATGGGTTCCTCGGGCGGCGGCTTCACCCCGTCGGTGGTCTTCGTCGCCCCCGCACCGTCCCCGTCTACTTCGTCGAAGTCGCCCCCCTTGCTCCGCCGCCGCGCCGCTTTCTGGTCGGAACCGAAGAGAATGACCGCGTCCCTCCTCCCGCCCTCCCACGTCTCCGGGCTCGCGTACGTCCCCGCGTCGTCGCGTTCGTCCTTGCCGCCGCCCCCGGGCGTGCCCCCGCCCCCATCAGCGGTGCCCCCGCCACCCCCGTAGATGGCCGCCGCGTTGCGTATCATCTCCATTTTTGACTCCGGCATAGCCTCCACCCCAACCCCGATGCCCCCGCCGTCCCCCGCCGCGTTCGGGGTCGCGAACCTACCCCCGCGTCTCACAACCTCCGACCCGATCGGGTCCGCGCTCGGGTCGTACTCGGGCACGTCGATCTCCAGGTGCTTACACACCGCGAGCATGATCTCGTCGCACTTGGCGTGAATCTTCAGCGACGCGTGTCTGTCCTGACTGGTCCACTGTAGGTTACAGACCACCAGCGCGCCGCTACGCCGTGGGAGCGTGCTCGCCGGCGGGACCTTGAGCGACGTCCCGCACACCAAGGACAGGGGCGACGCCTCGGACGCGGCCACGGAAGTATCCAAGGTGTCGTCGTCGAGGTGTTCACCGAACTGAACAACCGTGTCGTGAAGGTCGCCGCCGCACCCGTCGCACACGCGTCCCGTCTTGTGCCTGTGCCTGCCGTTGTGGGGCTTGGTCGCGGTGACGTCGAAGGTTCGGTGGTAGGTTCGGTCCGCGATGTCCGGGCCCATCGGGCACGATTCGTTCTTGCACACCTCGCGGTACACGGACCCGTGCAGTTCGCTGACGGTGTCCGCGGGCATGCCGGCTCGTTGATGGAGGCCGTCGACGTTCTGGGTTATGACGTGCGTGAGGTACCCGGCGTTGTAGAGGGCGACCGCGGCGAGGTGCGCCTTCGTGGGTTTGGTGTTCTCGAACCTCGGCATGGGCACCGCGCGTCCTTTCGCCTGCTGCGTCCATATCCCGTTACGTCCTCGGAAGTCGGGGATGGCGGCTGCGGTGGAGAACCCGGCCCCGGTGTGCATGACGAAGGTCCCGCGCTGACGAATCATCTGAACCAGCACCGCCACGTGCTCCATCATGACCTCGGGCGGATCTTCGCGCTCCTCGAGCCGCTCCTCGGTCTGCGCCTTACGTCGCAGCGATCGCGTGAGGTTGGCCATGAGGGGCGCGACGACCGCCGCGTGCTCGTCCAGTAGTGCCCATCCCTCCGGGGTCCTATCGCCGGGCGGGGTCGACAGGACCTTACGGATTCGCGCCTCCAAGGCCTCGCGGATCGCGCGGCGCTCGAACGCGGCCTTGGCCTCGCGTTTCCGCTTGGACCGTCCCGTCTCCGGACTCGTCGTCGCCTCCATCACGAATGATTAACAAAGGGGAAAACCAACTGGTTTTCTCCCGCGCGTCTTCAGTGTCCGGGGCGCGACGGGGCGGGCACCCGACACGTCCGGATGGCGGGCGCGATGGAGGGTGACGACGGCCGGGACCGACCATTGAAGAAATCGTCGTTCCAGAAGCTCAAGCGCGAGCAGCGGTCGCTGCTCTGCTTCGTCAAGGCGCTCGTGGGGCATCTCGTGGTGATCGAGACGAGGGACGACGTGACCACGCGGGGAACGCTGGTGGACGTGGACGACGGGATGAACTGCGTGCTGGAGGACGCGCAGCGGGTGACACCGGAGCAGGCGCTGGAGAAGAAACGCGATAAGTTCGAACGGATGTTCGTCAGGGCGCGGCTCATACGGTACGTGCACGTGCCCACGCACGTCGATCCATCCGAGCTCATCGAGCGGCGGCGGAAAGAAGAGTTCGACGCGTCCAGGCACTACCAGGCCAAGGTGGTGTTCGGGCCGTACAACCCTTCGCCGTACGACATGAGCGAACAGGCGCAGAAGGTACGCGCGGAGCGAGCCAAGGGATACGCGAAGCACTGATGACGATAGCCTCAACTAAACATTAGCATCGAAACGAATCAAACCTAGTCGCACCTGACGCCTCAAGCGTTGACGGTTTCCTCCGACGCGGCTTTGATCTCCTCCGCCCTCGACAACACCTCTTCCAACCGTTCCCATTCGTCGTAGTAGAGCTGCATCTTGCTCGCCTTGGCGTCCCGCTCCACCTGTATCTCCTGCGCTTTGCTCACGTCGGCACCCGCCTCCATGAGTCGCTCGTCGATATCCTCGATGTTCCCCTCCAACACCGCGATGGCCGCCTCGATCTTCTCGATGACGCCCGGCGCGTTGTGAGCCTCCTTCAGGATCTTCCGTTCGTCTTCCACCCGTGCCTTGGCCTCCGCGATCTCCTCGTCGGTGAGCTCCAGCGGGTTCACGTCGGGGTTACCGGTGAGCGCCTTGGCGGCTTCGCGTTCCTCTTCCATCGTTTTGAGAAACTGTCGAAGCGCGGTGTAGTCCCCGGACCAGTCGTTGACCTGCCCGCCGCCGTCGAAGACGAAGATGTGGTCCACGAGGTTGTTGACGAACTGCCTGTCGTGGCTCACGACGATGACGCATCCGTCGAAGTCCGATAGCATCTCCTCGAGGGCCTCGATGGTGTCCAGGTCGAGGTCGTTCGTGGGCTCGTCGAGGATGAGAAAGTTCGGGCATTTGGCGAGCACGGAGAGGAGCTGCAGCCGCCTCTGTTCGCCGCCGCTGAGGTCCTCGATGCGCGTCATCTGCTTCGGCCCGCCAAAGTTGAACCGTTCCAGAAGCTTATACGCGCTCATCGTTCCCCCTTCGCCGCCGTAAGATCCCACGTACCCCTTCGCGTCCGCCTCCACCTCCCTCACAAAGTCCACCACGGTTTGCGTCGCGTCGCGAAACTCGGGCATCTGCGAGTAGTATCCAAACTCGATCGTCTCGCCCACGTTGCACCACCCTTTGTCCAGTGCGATCTCTCCCATGATCGTCTTCAGAAACGTCGTCTTACCCGCGCCGTTGGGTCCCACCAGACCGATCTTATCGCCCTTGACGAATGAGTACGTGAAGTCGTCGAGGATTTTCTTTTCGCCAAACGCGAGGGAAGCCTGGTCGAACTCGACGATGATGTCGCCCATGCGAAGCTGCCTGGACTCCACCAGGTCCACCATCTTGGTCTTGGAGCCCTTGTCCGCGGCGCGATCGCTCAGGTTGTAGAAGCGCTCGATGCGCGCCTTCTCCTTGGTCGCCCGCGCCTTCGGCTGCCGCCGCATCCACTCCTGCTCCTTTCGCAAGGTGTTCCTGGCCGACGCACGTTGCTGCTCCTCGACTTGCCACCGCGCCTCTCGTCCCTCGAGGTACGCCGCGTACCCTCCCCTGTGCCTGTGCGACCCGCCGACGCCGTCGAGCTCCAGGATATCGGGGCAGACGACATCGATGAATGCTCGGTCGTGCGACACGAGGAGCACGGCGGTGTTGGACATCTCGTTGACGCGATTCTCGAGCCACTCCACGCCCTCTACGCTGAGATGGTTCGTGGGCTCGTCCAGGACCAGCAGGTCGGGTTCCTCGATGAGCGCCGCCGCGAGCGCGACGCGTTTGCGCTGTCCCCCCGACAGTTCCCCCATCTTACGCGACATGAACTCGTCGCATCCGAGCATCTCGAGCGCCATGTGAGCTTTGTTCTCGGTGTCCCACGCGTTGTTGGCATCCATCTCTTCTAAGATGTTTGCCATTGCGTTCTCGGACACCTCCTCCCCTTTGGCCACCTGCGCCATCATGCCGTCGTACCGCCGAAGCAGCCGGAACAGTGGGGTGTCCCGTGTGTACACCGCCTCCAGGACGTTGAGCTCCTCGTCGAACGGGGGTTCCTGCTCGAGGAAGGCGGAGGTGATGCCCTTGCGGACCCACAGCTCGCCATCTTCGCGGCCGGCATCTTTCCCCGCGAGGACCTGGAGGAGCGTGGACTTACCGGAGCCGTTGGGCCCGACGACGGCGACGCGTTGCCCGGAGTTGAGCGAGATGTCCACGTTCCGGAACTGGTATCGCTCGCCGTCGTGGGTCTTGCGGAGACCTTTGCCGATGAGGATGGCGTCCTTCCCCGACGCGTCGAATGTATCCGACCTCCCATCCTTCCACGTCTCGCTGCCGCGGCCGTCGCGCTTGCCGCCCGCCGCGAGGACGCGTACGGGGCCGCGACGACGCTCGCGGCGAGCGTGTACGCGCGCCGGCGGCCGGGAGAGGCTCGCGATCCTGGCCGTCTGCATGTCGCCCCGCTCCGCTACGGTGTGTGGCGGCGACCACATTTCCTCTATCCATAAATTGTCGACGTGTTCTCTGACTTCGTACTATCCACACCTCGGCACGCGATAGTGTGCCACCTGCACCGGATGTCCGCCGTCCTTCGCGCCGCATCACCCGTCGTGCGCCCAGCGCGCGTGGGCGTGCGCTCCCGCCGCCGCACCCACGCGGTGACCCGCGCCGCCACGACCACCGACGCGGACTCGCCGCCCTACCAGGTGGCCGCCCGCGAGGACCTGTACGAACTCCGGATCTACGGCGGTCACTACGTGGCCCGCGCGCCTTACAACAACAGGGAGAAGGGCCTCGCCGCGCTGATGAGCTACATCGAGGGGGGCAACGAGGAAACGAAGACGTTCCCGGCGACCCAGCCGCTGATCATGCGGTACACGTGCGCGCCCGGGACGGAGGACGTGGCGGGCAAGACGATGGAACTGTCGCTCGGCGCGGGGGTGACCGATCCACCGGCGAGCGTTGACCCGACGAACGTGGGGGTGGCGGCCGCGGGCGGGGAGCTCGTGGCGGTCGTGGGGTTCGAGGGCGTGGCGACGCCGGAGCTCGCGGCGGAGTACAGGAGGCTGCTCACGACGGCGATCGAGTCGGACGGGCTGAGCTTAGCCGAGCCGGATGGTTTCAGGCTCGCCACCTACGGCCAGCTCTACTCCCTCAAGCCCCGGCTCAACGAGCTCATGATCAAGGTGAAGCCCCCGGGGGCGTGATAAGTTAGCGGTGAGTAGACCATGGTGAATAGAAGGGCCCCACAGTTATGAGATACCTATGCTAGAAGTCGAGGCTATGTGCATGCCCGAGAACATTTTCGGCTTTGGCCGCCCGTCCTTGCTCCCCTCCGCCATCGCCGATAGCCTCCCCCTCTCCGCCTCCAGCCCCGACAGCGTCTCGTTCGCGAGCCTGCCCCGCGACCTGTGCTCGCGGACCTCCCCTCTGATCGCGTTCACCACGTCCCGCTGCGCCTCGACCGCGCGCCTGGCGTCGTCCAGCTCTCTCTTCACCTCCGCCAGGCGAACGCGTACGTTGTCCTCGTCGCACACACGCACCTCCAGGTTCTTAGCAGCGACGTTCTCCCGCTCCAACGCCGCCTCCGCGTCCTTCTCACTCTCCATCATTCGCTCCCGGAGCTGTTCGCACCGGACGTGGACACGAGCGAGCGCAGCCTCGTACGACGACGACGCGGCGCCGTGGGTGTTCTGATGATGGTTAGAATCTTTCCACAGCGCCGAATCGTCGAAGCCCTTCAAGGCCATCTCGGTGGCGTCGACGTAGGCCTGTATGCTCGTCTGGAGTCGGTGGTTTGGAACCCTGTGGCGCCACCGCTCGCCGCATGTTCGGCACTTGGGATCGTCGCGCGCGTTGAGGCACTGATTGCAGAACGTGTGACCGCAGGGCATGAGGATGTTCGGCGCCCTTTTCGGCATCACCATCACCTCCATGCAACAAGGACACCTGTGCGACTTGATCTCCTGGTCGCTGGACTTCGCCTCGGCGTCGACGTCGACCGTGCGTTTGTCATCGATCGACCCGCCATCGTTCGAGCCTCCGGACCGGTCCTTCAAAGGGGACCAGTGCGGCGAGAGGGGCACCGACATTGCCGTGTGATGAGGGACGCGTGACTTGGTAGCACTAACAACGAGTCACGCCGACCGAATTATCTCGCGACATTATCACGGCACACCGAGAAAATGTATCCAGGCATTGACTCGTCGATTTCAAGGTCCACGTCTGTGGCCACAGGATTTTTTAGGGTCAACCGGCCGCCTCTGCGCAACTCCCAGAGGTCACGGGCACCCGTGTGTCTTCTCACTTCGACAGCGCGCCACGACCGAGGTGAGTTCCCACCGCGCACCTCGATCCGACACCGCACACTCGCGAACTTCCCTGAACCCGAATCTCGAAGTCCCCACTCGGGCGAGATCGCGCGAACCCGGCGTCGAACGCGCCTGAAAGTTCGCGCGCGAATCATCATTAATCGCGCCCCGATTGAAGAAGCGAAATTCTCACCTTCCCACCCCCGATCGCACCAGACGAGAGCGCAACGATGGTCGCCAACAAGCCCGGCAACCTCGACGGCGAGACCGCGGTGTCGGTCTGGACCCCGCCGACGAGCGACGCGATCGTCACGACGGCTCGCCCGCGCACCGACGACGCGCCGACCGCCGAGCGATCCGCCGAGCTCAAGGAGAAGGAGAGGCAGCGGTCCAAGCGAAGACGGGAGACCGCGACGGCGGATCAGCGCGAAAAGGAACGGCAGCGCAGCTCCCGCCGCCGCAACGCGCTCACCCCCGACGAGAAGCAAACGCAGGCGACGAAGCGCGCGACGCGGCGCAAGGAGCGCAAGGCGGACGGGACCCTCCCATCCCCGAAGCGCAAGGCGCTGGCGCTGCCAAAGCCGGCGGGCGCGCTCGCGGACGCGTCCGGGCTCGGAACCTTCGTGGAGGCCGTCGCCGACGCCGCCGGTGCGAAGGGCGAAGACTACGTGGGCAAGGGCGAAGTGGCGCGGTTCAAGCCCATCCTCCCCGCGGGGCCGTTAGCGGTGAAGGCGATTGGGGGCGGCGGGCGGACGCCCAAGAAGACGTCCACGGAGGAGCAGCGGGCGGCGGAGAAGGAGCGATCGAAGGCTCGACGGAAGGCGATGACCCCGGACCAGCGCAAGAAGGAGAGCCAGGCGCGGGCGGAGAGGCGGAGGCGATCCAAGCAGCTCGCCGCGAACGAACCCGGCGCGACGACGGAGTGATCGGGGTCATTGTCATCATCTGACACGAATGAATTGTCGCGACGGGATGAATCGGGGTTCGTCACGACGGGGCGGGGTGTTTGGCGCGATCGGGGGCGAGTGTGGGCCCGGCGGTCGCGGTACGAGTATCTTTGCGAATTTGTACGCTTAGTGGAGCGAATGTAACAGGCGAACGCCATACAAACGAACCGATCATCGCCGTCGCCGACTCACTCACTTGACCAGTGTGAATCCAACTTGCCGACCGAGCCGGTCGGTTGCCGCCAGCGCCCTAAATTTACAGGTTTTGACGCCTGCGCCTCGATCGTCACCGTCGCCACTGACGCAGCGCACCGTCGCAGCCGAAGGAAACTAGATCGTCCGCCCGCCAGCAGACGCGATCTCGCGTGCCAGCGTTCGATCGAGCGCCCCAAGACTTTTCGGATCACCCCATCGCCCGACGACGCGAAGGGTACTCTCGCTAATTGAAACAGACCTCGGCGGCGATGTTCTGCTCCATTTCGGGCACGACGCCCGAGGACCCGGTCATCTCCTCCAAGACCGGGCACCTCTACGAGCGGTCACTCATCACCAAGGCTCTTCAGGTGCGTTCATTTCGCTCACCGCCCTTCCCGCGCGATCTCCGCGGCGGCCCGAACCCGCCGCGTCGCTGGAAAAAAAGCAGGGTTTCCCGCCCGCCCGGCACCAAGATCTCCAAACCAACCTTCGCGCCCCATCCCGATCTATCACCGCAGGAGACCGGCGAGTGCCCGGTGACCAAGACCCCGATGACCCTCGAGGACCTGCTCGAGGTCAAGTCCAGCAAGATGGTCAAGCCGCGCGCAACCGCGGCGGCGTCCATCCCAGGGCTCCTCTCCATCTTCCACAACGAGTGGGACGCGCTCATGCTCGAGACGCACGAGCTGCGCGTGGATCTCCACGGCACCAGGCAGGAACTCTCGCACGCGCTCTACCAGCACGACGCCGCGTGCCGCGTCATCTCCAGGCTCATCAAGGAGCGCGACGAGGCGCGCGAGGCGCTCACGAACGCCAGAGCGGCGGGGCCCGCGGCGGCGCCCGGCGGTAAGCGCTCGAAAGACGCGTCTGAAGCAATGGACGTCGACGGCGGCGACGGGAAGAAGGCGCGGGGCGGCATTCCCCCCGGCGCGGTCGACGCGATGACCTCCAAGAGCAAGGAACTGAGCAAAGGACGGAAGAAGCGGGAGATCTCCGCTGATCTCGCCACCCCCGAGGCGATCGCGTCCATGTCGCTCGGGTCCAACGCTCCGTGCCACGCGACCAAGGCGAAGGGCATCCACGCGATCCGCGTCAACCCAAACGACGCCAACGAGGTGGCGACGGGCGGCGCGGACGGGTCCGTGGCGCTCTTCGACGCCGCCAAGGGTAAGCGCGCGACCCTCATGACGGGCCACAAGAAGGCTGTGACTGACATCGCCTTTGCGGGTGAAGTCATCCTCACGTCATCCGTTGATAAGACGGTTAAGATTTGGGCCGATGGATCCGAGAAGGCTTCCGTGGCTGGCGTCCACGAGGGCGAGGTCACCGCCGTCTCCGCGCACCCCACGAACGCGTACGCGGTGTCCATCGGCGGCGACGGCACGTGGGCGTTCATGGACATCGCCCAGGCGGAGTGCCTCAGCGTCACGCGCGACGCCGACGGCGCAAAGTACACGTGCGGCGGTTTCCACCCCGACGGCTTGATCCTCGGCACCGGCGCGGCGGACTCGAGCGTCAAGATCTGGGACGTCAAGTCCTCCAAGGTGGCCGCCAAGGTGGAGGGCCACGTCGGTGCCGTGAGCTCCATGTCGTTCTCCGAGAATGGGTACTACCTGGCGACGTGCGCCGAGGACGGCGTGAAGCTCTGGGACCTCCGGAAGTTGAAGAACTTCAAGAGCTTCGAGGCGGCGGGCGTGAAGTGCGTCGGGTTTGACCACAGCGGGCACTACCTGGCCGTGGGCGGCGCCGACGCGTGCGTGCACAACGTCAAGGCGGAGTGGGAGGTGGTGAAGAGGTGGGAGGCGAGCAAGGCGCCGGTGCACGCGCTGGCGTTTGCGGCGGATGCCAAGGCGATCTACGCGGGTTGCAGCGACCACAACCTTCGGGTCATCGCGTGAGTGATTTGGTTCAATGGTTCAGTCAGCCCTTCCACGAGGGTACATGTTTATTAACGGAGTTCATTCACTCGTAAATCTAAGATGGCTAATGGCTACTCGTCTTGCCGCAGCACCTCGTGCCTTTCCCTCATCGGGTTACTTAGCGCTACTCCCCATGGGACGCAGTCTACATTCATTTCATTCCCAGGCTTCAGAGAGGTGCGTAATCTCGCGGTGGTTGGAGTGCACGACCTCGTGCTCACACGGTGGCGGTGAGGTGACCCGGTGCTTCCTCTTCGATGACATCTTACTTCTCTGCGCCGCCCTTCTCTGCCTTCGGAGTGACGACCTCCTTTGGTATCGCAGCGGGGGTGTCTCCAAGTCCCTGCACATTGGTCGGGAAGTGAGTAAACGCAAAAAGTAGGGTATTTCACGGGGCGCTTACGTAGTACCGCTGAAGACCGTACGCAATCGCCGCGGTGCCGCACAGCACGATCGTGAACTTGTCGAACTGTTTCACAAACTTGCGAGCGGCCGGATCCTTTGGCTGAAACATTCGCACAACCTCCACAACAGCGCGCGCGAACGAGTGCCCCGGCCCGAGGAAATGATGTTAGTTTGGCACTCTTGCGATGAAACAGCCAGGCAGCAGAGTTTATTCTCTCGGTTTTCAAGTTCGTGTGCTAGGTGTCAATCGGGGTACGCGTACTTGTTCTTCCCGCCGCTGTGGGATTCACCCGCCCTGCCTCCGACCCTCCCCCTCGCCGGCGTCGTCTCCTCCTCCTCGCTCACCTTGATCGCCCTCCTCGGCACCGCCCCCCCCGAGCCCGCCCCCGAGCCACGCGTGCCGTCCAGACTCCTCTTCGGGAGCTGATGCCGCCGTGGCTCCCCTTTCCCTTGCCGACCTACTCCGCTCTTCAGCGGCGCGCCGTACCCCCGGAACGACGCGTACGGCATCATCAGGTCCGACGGCATCTCCTGGAACGGCGTGATGAGGTTGGCGTACCCCGGCGCCTGTCGAAGGTACGCGCTGATGTAATCCTGACCCCGGGGCATGGAGCTCTTGCCGGAGACGATCGCCTCGTGCTCCAGCGCCACCGCGCGCCACACCGGGGACGTCTCCGCGTTACCCACGCGCTTGAGATCCCGCGAGGTGACCGGCGCGGCGTACGGGGACAGCATGTCCTCGCCCGGGGGCGGCTCCACGGGGTTAAACCTTTGGTAAGACGCGACGGAGGTTCCCGGCTCCGACCCATAAGCCGCCTTCCCTAAACCCCCTCGGTGACTCACCGCCGCGTTCTCCACCTCCGCGTTCTCCGCCGCGGGGACCATGGCATCCTCCAGCCCGATCGTCGCGGGCGCGATGGCCTCGACGGCGCGCTCCTCCCCCGGCGCGCTCGGCTCGGGCGTGGGCTCCAACACGCCGCATCGAAGCGTCTCGCAAAACCACTCGCACACGTCCGGTAAGGTACCGTCCAAGTCCGTCCCGGCCGCGGCCTCCACCACGTGCTCGCCCTCCACGCTCTCCGTCGCGGCGTGGAGCCACTCGGCGCACATCACCGTCTCCGGGTGGTCCGCTCCGTATCCCAGCGAGCACGACCCGTGCGCCTTGGTCAATCGCTCGACGGCTAGATCCCGGTATCCGAGCTGCAGTAGGACCGCGCCGAGGTTACGCAGGCGCAGCGCGATGGACGGGGAGTGCGCGCCGAGCGCGACGCCGCCGAGGGAGATGGCGCGGACGTAGCACCGCCGCGCGGCGTGCAATCGGCCGATGGATTTGAACAGCAGGCCGAGATTGTTGAGCACGGACGCGGCGACGTTCAGAGATCCGCCCTCGCCCAGCATGTTCGGCGGCGGCTCGTGCCCGTCGACGTCGTGCCCGTGCCCCGACGTCGACGTGTCACCGTCGAGGCCGTACATGCTCGCCTCCTCCTTCGAGAGCGCCGCCTCGACGTCCTCGTTGGATCGAGGTATCATTCCGCGGAGATGTTCGAGCGCCATGCAGTACTGATCCCTCGCCAGGTCCACGTCCCCGGCCGCGCGCGACACCGCCGCGAGGTTCGAGACGTACGACGCCCTCGCGGTTCGCCGCCCGTCGCTGCCCGACGATTCCTCGACCTCGAGCGCCTTGGCGAAGTACTCGCGCGCCATCTCGTTATCCCCGGTGGCTTTGTACAGTCCGCCGATGCTGCAGTACCTGGCGGCGACGTCGGGGTGCGCGTCGCCGTGCTGCTTGCGGTCGGCGAGCAGCGCGCGGTCGTAGCGCTCGAGCGCCTCCTCGAGCTCGTCGTGCGCGGCCAGCTCGTCTCCCTGTGGGTGGTTCATGAGTTGAGGTTGGGGACGGGGGATCGGGCGGTCAGTGTCGATGTCGAATCATCGTCGTCTTACGCGGCTCTGGAAAATTGGAGAAGGATGCCGAGGAGGTTGCCGAGGGCCGGGTTTCGGGACGCACCTCCATGCTCAGGATCTGACCCTCGCTCATCCCGTTCGTGTGACTATCCAGCGTCCCGCCGGGGTCTCCATCCGTGGTCATGGCGCCCGAAACCTCGCCCGAGGCGCCGCCCTTTGTGAAGGTCCCGCACAATTCGTGAATCGAGCTGAGTCGACCACTGCCAAAATTTCGACCGTTGAGGAAAACGCAATTTACTCGGACCGTCCAAGGCACGGGCGCGCCGCTCACACGCGTCCCGCACGAAGCCTCGTCCATCAGCATGGCGAGCTCGTTCAAGTGGGACCATCCCAACGGCCGCGGGGTCCTGCTCCCCGGCCAGACCCACTGCCACACCGGCAAGCTCGTCCCCTTCGACGACTACGACCTCGATGCCGTCTGCGAGCTCGTGTGCTCGCCGTGCGGAAGGTTCCCCGACCCCGACGCGCCCGTCAGGGTCAAGGGCACCGCCCACCTCGCCGGCGCGATGGTCGGCAAGAGCGCGGATAAGGAGAACCGGGACGCGCGCACCAACGTCCCGCCCATGGAGACCGCCGGATGGGCGCTCATGGGATGCATGCCGTGCGGCTCCACCAAGCGTTGGTCGTGCTGCGGCACCTGCGCGGGAGGGTGCAGGATGTGGTCCGAGGAGGGCTACGTCATGACCGGCGGGCCCAAGCCCGGGGGCGAAGACGCATCCGACGACGACGTCCCAAACGCCGGCGCCCCGCTCGAGGGAACCCCCGACGCCGCCGAGTTCGCATCGTGGGACGGATGCGTCGGCATCCCGACGCCCGCAGTCGTGCCCCTCCCGGAACCACGCCTCGAAGGCGCCCACGGCGAGCGCATCGCGCGCCTCACCGTCGGCAGGGGCGCGGTGACGTGCATCGCGGTCAGCGGATGCGGCACGCGCATGGCATGCGGCGGATCCGACGGAAGCGCATCCGTCTACGCCCTGGACCTCGTCGCCGACGATCTCGCGCCCGAGCTCATCGCCGTCGCGTACCCTGGAGCTCCGCTCGTCAAACCCCCGACGCGCGCGCAGAAGAACAAGACCGCCATCGTCTGCCTGGACTCCGACTCCGACGAGGAGGACGTTGAGGCTGGCATGGACGCGGACGAGCTCGCGGAGAAGCGCGCGCACGACGCCGAGGAGGCTCAAAGAATCGAGCGGGAGCAAACCGAGGGGGGGCACCTCGCGTCCGTCTCGAGCGTCGCGTTCCACCCGGACGCGCTCTCCTTCTACACCGGCTCGCTCGACGGCACGTGCAAGCGATGGAAGATCCCAACCGTCGCATCCGGCGGTTCATCTCCCGTGACACTCATGTCCACGTACGCGAACAAGAAGGCGGAGGAGCGCGGGGCGGTGAGATCGATTTTGGTCTCTGCGGATGGATCCAAAATCTACGTCGGCGGCGAAGAGGCGTGCCTCGCCGTGTACGACGCGGGCAGCGGCGACGTCATCGCGCGCACGTACTCGCCCCGCTGGCCGACGAAGGATAAGGACGGCCTCGGGGTTCCCGCCGTGGACGACGAGGACGAGGACCCCGAGGCGGTGGAACGCGCTGCGAAGGCGGCGGAGCTCAAAGCGGAGCGGGAAGCCGCCATGACCCCGGAGGAACTCGCGGCCGTTCGCGCGGAGGAGACCGCCGAGGTGGAGGCCAAGGCGCGGTACATCGAGGAGAAGAGGTACCGGAACAGGCCCAAGGGATTCGGCGGCGTGAACACCATCGTGTGCATCGCGGGTGGCGCCGGCGAGTCGGGCGACTTGGTCTTCACCGGCTCGCGCGACTGCAGCGTTCGACGGTGGTCCGCGCGATCCGGCGGCTCGCCCGTCGTCGAGCGGGTCATCCCCGGGCACAAGGCGCCCGTCACCGCCATCGCGGTGTCCAGGGACGGAAGCGAGCTCGTCACGTGCGGCGGCGCGGGCGACGGCGAGCTGCGACACTACCGGTGGCAGCCAGTCAGAGGCGTCGACGCGGAGTACGTGGGCGGCGTTCAAAAATCCGTCGCCGGGTCCTACGTCAGGGTGCGCACCATACGCCGCGGTCCGGACGGTTTCAAGACCACCGCGCACCCCACCGGTGTCCTCGCGGCGGTCATATCCCCCGATGAACGGTACCTGTACACCGTGGGCGACGAGGGCGGCGTGGAGGTTGCCATCTCCCGGTGGTCCGTCGAGACGGGCGCCGAGGATAAAGATTTCCGCATCGAGACCAACCACCAGGGCGGCGTCACGTCCATGTGCCTCTTCCCGGACGTCGCGCCGCTCGGCTCCGACGCGGGCGCGGGCGCCGCGGCGGTCACGCGCGCTACCGCCGCGCGCGCCGGCGGCCGGATCATCACCGGGGGCGCCGACGGGTGCGTCGACCTCTGGACGTGCGAACGACACGATGACGGCGCCGGGCAGCAACTCGCGGCGGAAAGCGCGCAGCAGGAGGCGGCGATGGTGGCGACGGAGTACCAGCGCGCGCAGGTAAAGCTCACCGCGCTGTCCCCCGAGCTGTCCCGGCCCGCGATGGCGGCGCGGGGACGCAAGGAGCTCCCCGCGCTCGAAGCCGCCAAGTTTCCGGTCGACGAGGAAACCGGCGAGAAGAAGGACCTCGAGGATTTCACGGTTGAGGAATTCGAGCCGTTCACGTCCAAGGAGCTCATCACGCTGTGCTGCGCGCACGGTTTGCTGTTCATCGACCCGAAGAAGCCGCCGGAGAGCAAGCGGGCCATCGCGGAACGGATGGTGGCGTTCTTCAGGGACGAGAAGGAGAAGGCTCGTATTCGCGCGAGGGAGGAGCGCATGGGACTGGCGCAGCCCGCGAAGAGCAGGGAGCGCCCGCGGATCCCGGGGATCGAGTCCCCGGAGGAGAAGAAGAAGCCGCAGTCAGGGGATGACGAGAGCGAGGTGTCCGAGACTGAGGTGTCCGAGACAGAGCTGTCGGAGACTGAGGCGGAGGACGAGAAGAAGGACGAGGAGTGATGTAAAAAGCTGAACTAAAATTCTATCGAGCGCTACTTTGTCTTCTTCCGCTTCTTCTTTGCTTCCGTGCCTCGCCCATCCTTGGACTCGGCCTTCTTCTTCTTTTCGTACTTTTTGAGGTTCACATTTTCCTCCCCCGTGTTGAACGCTATGGATATCCTCGGTTTCTCCTCGTCCTCGTCCTCGTCCTCGTCCTCGTCGTCGTCGTCGTCCGCGGCGGTATCGACTTTCAGGACTCCGTGCGGCATCCAGGAGGGAAATATCACGAGCCGACCTTCTTTGGGCTTCACGTTATCCCACACGCACCACCTGTCGCCCTCCAGCCCTAGCTTGGTGTCACCCTCGGAGCCTCCCGATGCGAGCCTTAGCACGAGGTGACCGTCTACTCCGATGAGGTGACTGCCGAATGAGTTTTTCTCCTCCCACTTCGACTCTGGCACGGAGACGTAATAAACCGCTGAGAACTTCGCGGGCTCGTGGCTGTGTAAGCCGTGTGCGTCGCCGTCGCGGCACACGTTGATCCACGCCGTGGTCGGCTCTGCGGCCTTCTCGTTTCCGCTTGCACAACTTAACATACGAGCAGTCATCACGCAATAGTGCACTATGCCCATCAGTGTCTTAGCCTCCGGGGACCCCTCGTCAGATAGTTTTTGGATTGCGTCTGGCTTTGAGTGGTATCCCCCGCGGTTGCTCACCACCAGGCCGTCGTCGGCAGCCTCCAGCTTCAGCGCGTGCCAGTGCAAGCCCCAATTCAGCTTTGTCGCTATGCTGTCGACGAGGTCGACGACGTACACCTGGGTTTTTTTCATCACGGCATCGGCGTCCCACCGAGAGCATTCGACCTTGCGTTCGTTGAATCGCTTGAACAGTATCGTGGGAAGCTCGTCGAGCGCATCGAGCTGGTCGGGCGTCAGGTTGTTGGGTCGTGGCGGGGGTAGAGGCAAATCAACCGAATCCACATTCACGCCGCTCGGGAGTGCACTCTCGATTCGAGCGCGGGTATACTTTTTGTGCGGACCCAGCAGCTCTCTCACCTCGTACGACCGGGCCTTTGTCTCCTCTACCACGGCATTGATGTCTGCGGGCGTGAGGTCCTCTTCGTCGGAGCTACTCCCGCAGGAATCGCCCAAGGCTACGTCATCGGGGTTTCTATCGTGCCTGTAGTACCTTCTGGTCCCGGGCCACTTAATTAAGTCAGCATAGTCGTCCATCGTGCGTTCGAGCGCGGTATCGTGTGGCAACAACGAGGAAAACAGCCCCAATCGAGAAACTGATGACATGGCAGTTATCGTGAGTCTGATTAACTCAAGAATGACGGTCTGATTTCCGCTGTTGTTATATCCCTTTTGGAAATGGAATATGATATCGACGCGTCACCTTCGGCACTCCGAACCGCGCTCGCGAACCTCTGCGTGGTCGTATCGGGCGGATGCGGACGATGACAGGTTTTCCTGCGTGGGCGGTGGATGGCTTCGTGGTGTTCGCGCTCGTCTACCTCGCCGGCTCACTCGAGCTCGTCGAACCGTTCCAGCGGTACCTCGTTCCGGAGACGCTGCCCAAGTACAGCTACCCGTTCCTCGCTTCCTCGAACGTTTCGGTCCCAACCTGGACGCTCCCGTTCCTCGGGTTGTTCCTCCCGCTCGGTATCATCGCATCCGTCGCCGCGTTCACCGGCTCTTCCTGGCTGGAGATTCGAAGGGCCTGCGCGGGTCTGTGCGTCTCCGTGTCGCTGGGATGGGCGATAACAAATCTTCTCAAGGTTTCAATAGGCGGGTACAGGCCGGACTTCTTATACCGCTGCTGGCCGGACGGCAACGTCGCGTGGGCGTCACCCGGCGTCCCCGCGTGCGTCCCCACGAACCCGCGGGACGTGCTCGAGGGACGGAAATCGTTTCCGTCTGGACACTCAAGTATGTCGTTCTCGGGCCTGGGATTCGCCGCTCTGTACGCCACCGCCAAACTCGGGGTGTTCTCCCCTTACGACTACTCAGTGTCCGGGACGCACCCTAAGGACCGGGCGACGATGCTGAGGATCGTGTGCGCGTGGTGGCCGCTCGCGCTGGCGACGTGGGTGGCCGTGAGCAGGTGGAGGGATTACTGGCACCACTCGGAGGACGTGATATGCGGGTCGGCGCTGGGCCTCTTGACCAGTTACGTCGCGTGGATGGTGAAGCAGCCTCTGGCGGGGACGCGCGGGGGCACGCGCAGGGAAGGGCGGGACTACGAAGGGCGGGAGTACGCGCCGATGGGACCGGATGGCGGCGAAGGGAGCGCGGACGAGGACGGAGTGACTCGAATGATCCGAAGGCCCAGTTCGTCGATGTCGCTGTCGGACTCGGCCCGCATGGACAGGATGGAGGGACGGTGATGAATCCGCCGCCGCTCTTGTATCAGCGTTGTATAACGATATATCATGACAATTTGTTTACGTTGAATCCGCCCCTTGTTATGTCCGTTCCCCCTTCCCCCTTTTGTGTATCTTCACTTAGACCAAAGCGGCGTCGGTCCTGCCCCGCTTTAGAATTTCCTCGAGCGCGTCAACCTCGTCGGCGGTGAGACTCGACAGCGCGTCGACCAACACGTTCTCCCCGTCCTCATCCCTCGGCGCGCTCGTCGGCCGCGGTGCCGTTGTCCTCGGCATCGGCACGGGCGGCGGCGCGGCTCTCAGCGGCGGCGGCGCCGGCCTCCTCGCGCCGCCTCGCGCGAACGGCGGCGGCGCCGTCTTCACGGCTTGCATCTGAATCTCTCCGTCTGCAAACACTGAAACCTTGTCCATGGCCAGGCGGTCGACGTTGTGCACGGCGCCTCCGAGCATGTGCCGCTGCCTGCTCGCGGCGCCGGTGTCGATGAGGTCCTGCTTCAGTACCCGCTGCATGGAGTTGAACGCCGATCCGCCGCGGACGTTGAGCTTGTTTCGCTGCACAAAGTTGCCGCTGACGAGCCTGTCCTTGAGCGCCCTCGCCTCCCTCGCCTGAAGCTCGGCATCCTTGACGAACCCGTCCTTCTCGTCTTTGATGCTCCTGATGAGATCCTCGAGCGACTTGCGCTCGTCCCTGAGCAGGCGGCCAGCCTCGGAGAGCTCCTCGACGCGGCCCCGGCCCCACTCGCCGGAATCCACCAGCCGAACGAACCGCTCGTTATCGCGACGAAGCCTGGCGTTTTGGTCGTTCAAAGCCTTGACCTGCTCCAGCGTACACCCGGCACTCGCCTCCACGCAGTGCATCCACTGCGCCCACGCGTTGCGCACGCAGCGGTTGAGGATGCGCTTGCAAATCTTGGAGCACATCTCCGTCTGCCGCCGCTTCTCCTCGACGTTGAGCCACCAGCCGTTGAACGCGGCGTAAAGCGTGCGCTGGTCCCACCGCGCGTACACAATCTTAGCCTTGCGCAACAGACGCAGGTTGTCCTGCCACTTGGCGAACGCCCTGGCCTGCGTGCCCTTGACTATCTTCATCAGGCATCGCTTCTTGTGCAGCGTCTGGCCCTGCCACGCGTCAAACGCGCGAGCCATCGTGGCTTTGGACATGCGACCCACCGCCCTTTTGAGCTGACCGCGCTGCTTGTTGAGCTGGGACACGTACTCGCTCCACCGGCCGAACGCCCTGGCCTGCTCCCTGTTCATCGCGCGGCCGATCACCTGTCGAGCCTTGTTGCGCTTAGCGCGGCGAACCTCGCTGAACTTGTCAAAGGCGTCCCACGCACGGCGGATGCGCTTGTGCATCACCTGCCTCAAGCCAGCCTCCACGAGCCGCTCCAGGAACTCCTCGCGCATCCTCGCGGTGTGCGCCGCCATCTTGAACTGGCGCCGGACATCCTTGGTGTGCTCGCGCCACGCGCCGAAGGTTCGTCGCCGGCACCCGCCGAGCACGACGGCTCGAGCGGCTTTGTCGAAATGTGACGGTCGGTGCGCCTTGTTGTGCAGCTCGGCCCACTTGGAGAACGCCTTGTAGAGCCTGCGCCTCTTCATCTTGTTCACGGCGCGGGTCTGGATGTTGCGCTTGTTGTTGAAGTCGTGCTGCACCAGTAGCCACCCGCGCCAAGCCTTGAACATGACGCCCTTCTCCATCTTGTCCACGCGGCGCTGGAACAGGTTGCGGCTCAGGTTGATCGCGTTCTGAACCTTCTCGCTCATACCCGCGAGGGACGAGAGGTGCTCGAAGGCTAGTTTCACCGGCAGGTCCTCCATCCTGTGCGCGCGGCCGTCGGGGCCCGGGGGCCTGTGCATCGAGTAATTGCGAACCTCGTTGGCCAGCGTGTTGTACTCCGTCTTGCCGTCCATCTTGGTACGCCAGGGCTCACCACCCTTACGATCGCGGCCGGAGCTGATGGACTCGTCGTCGCTGTCGCGGATGAAGCGATGGGGATCTCGAGCGGCTTTGCGCGACTTGTTCTTGCGCCTGCGCCTCGAGAGGGCGTCGTCGTCGCTGTCGGACTCAGGTTCGGTGGGGTACTCCGGCTCTGCTGACTTGCGTCCTTTGGAGGATTTGCTCTTCCTGCTCTTCTCGGGTGAGGCCTCGGGGCGTTCCTCGCTGAACTCGTCGGCGGCGTCCTCCTCGCCTTCTTCGCCCTCCTCGCCTTCGTACTCCTCTTCGCCCTCCTCTCCCTCCTCCTCGTATTCGCCTTCGCCCTCATCCTCGAGCTCCTCGCCTTCTTCTCCTTCGAGCTCCTCCTCTCCTTCCTCGCCCTCCTCGCCTTCGAGCTCCTCCTCGCCCTCCTCAACCTCGGGCTCCTCCTCCTCCATCATCGGTTCCTCATCCTCGGGTTCGGACATCTCGACGTCCTCGAGCTTCCTGCGCTGCTCCTCCGCGTACTCCTTGTGCGTGCCTTTCGCGACGCGATCGAGGTGCCTCTCGTCGGAACTGCAAGTTTCGGGTCGGGGACGCGGTGGGATCGTCAGGGGATGAAGGCGGGACGCGGGAGCGATGGATGGGAAAAAGTCGTCAACGGGCGCTTCTCTCATTCCCCCTTCCTCTCGGTGGCGGGTAGAGGTCGCGCGTGTGCAGCATCACCGGCGTCGCGTGCGAGTATCGGGCGCACCTCGAGATACTAAGCTCGCTTCTGTCGCTTTCGCTGTCAGACATTCACACCCACAGCGAGTGGACTGTGACCTTCACGACGCGTTCACGGACGAGACGATGGCCACGAGACTACGAGTCCTGAACCGGTGGGCTCTGCAGTCTGACGACGTGCGTTTGTCGATGTGGGACTTCCTCCAGTCAGTGGCTGGTGGAATGGCGCGGTTCGTCGACGGCTCTGAACGCTGCGACGTGCACCGAACGTGACGGCGGCGTGTGCTCACGCGCGACCGCTTATGGATTCACCGCGCGGGACGGCGGACCCTTCGTGCGTTCCCGCTAGTAGCCCTCCACAAAACTGGAACTCTGGGCGTTTCGCAACTTCATCTCTCGGAAATGGAGCGAGTTGCAACGGTAAAAAACGTCATGCGCCGAGGTTTTTGATGAAAATCCCTTCGGCTTGGGCGATTCTGTGAAAAACAAGCATTGCCGAAGGGATTTTTAACAGTTGCTAAAAAGCAACAGGATTAGCAACTCATCGAGAAAAATGTAGGTTTATTAACCGTTCATACCGTGAAAAGTCACTGACGACTGGCAAATGGTCAGTTGCTAATTATAGGGATCCGTATAGGAGAATCATAGCCTCGCCCAATGCTTGAATTGATCGCTACGAGTAAATGAACCTCCGATTTCACATATAAACGAAACATGAGGATAAATGAGGATATGATCCGAAAAGCTCATTTAGACCGTCGATTGGGGATTCGTTTGCCCAATGAAGAAGGCGAGAGATGCAAATATATCAAATCGCTACTATCACATAGTAGCACTTTCACAGAGAAGCACTTCAAAGACTTACAAGTTTCTAAAAGCTCTTCTCCTTGAAGTCGAGCACGTTGACCTGCAGCGCCACCCTCTCCACCTCGAGCGGGTCCGGCACCAACGAGCTATCCCGCATTCTCACGCCAATCACCGTCCGCGCCACCCAACCGCCAAACCCTCCGTCGTTGACATCCAACGCCGCGAACCGCTTCGTCGCCGTCAAGCACACGAGCTCGTGGTACACCGCGCCGAACACGCAGCCGACGCACGTGCCCGCGACCACCTGCTGCACGCTGTGGTACCCCAAGTACACCCTGCTGGCACACACTAATCCCGCCATCGGCCAGGCGAGGAGCACCAGCGCGAATGTCATCGGGTCCGTATGGCCCGCTCGGCCGGACGCCTCGCGCTTGTTCCACCTGCAAAACACCATGAACTCCTCGCGTCGTCGGACGAAGTGGAGCGTCGTCAAGGTGGCCACGAACGCGGCGAGCTGCGCGTGCGAGCTGGGCATGCCGTGCGTGTCGCAGAAGTCCACCAGCTCGCACGTCGCGGGTCTCGGTTCCTTGAAGTGCCGCTTGAGCGCCTGCGCGAGCACCTCGTTGGCGAGGATCCCGAGCAGCGTGAGCACGTCCCACAGCTCGCGCCTGGCCATGAACGCGCCGACGGTCGTCCAAATCATGCAGAAGGGCGCGAGGGACGCGATCGCCATGGCGAGACCCAGGGGGTCGTCCTCGGGATACCTCACGTACGTGAGGCTGAAGGGCTTCATCGGGTGCGGGGGTTTTGGGGGGGGGGGCTAGGGAAGTGCTGAATTGAGATGTGTCGGCGGTGTAAAAAATGCCAAAAACTCGATTTTACTTTGCCAAAAATCGATTTTCTTGACCATTGCTTGGCCAAAACTCGATTTCTTTTGACCCATAAGCCCCGAAACGACTTGCCAACCCCGGGATATATTCGGAAGAGCCCTTCGCATGGTATCTTCCGCTCATAGCGCCCTGAGAACAGCGATACCCATTAGAACATCGAACTTAAGCATGGCTGCGCAGGATTAGTACTAGGCTGAGGAATCGCCCGGGAATCCCCTGTGGTGGAAGGTTTTTACTTTTTTTTGCATAGGGCGACGCCTCATGGTGTCAGCTACGCCCTGACGAAGTTTCACATCGATCCATGCAATGTGGAGGCGTCGGGGATGGCTGAAGTCGAGCACCGATGCTTGCCAAAAAGTTACAATTTTTTTGGTTTCATATGGCGTTTGAGTCAGGTTCTAATTATCGAATTGGAACACCAAACTCACTTTTTCTTTGCCCCGTGGACGACCCACAAATCAGCGGCCGAAGAGTCCCGAAGCTTCGGCTGACCTCAGACTCGCCCGAAAGGTCCAAATGCACGCGGAAAAATAACAGACAGACGGTAGAACACACGGGCACATCCGGCGGACCTAAGGAGTGAGGACCGCCGTATCGGTCACCATGCCGCTAGAGAGGAAGAATAGCGTGTTGGCCATCACCGTGGCGGACCAGGCCGCACCAACGTGCGTTCCCAGCCCCTTCTCACCCCCACCGTTATCTATCCAAGTATTTGACTTTTTCAAAGTTTTGCCCGATCGCGCGGCGTGCGACGTCCCTTCAAGACGCCTCCGACTCACCCTCCCCTTACTGATAATCAGGCGTCATGCGGTGAGGGCACTGCGCGAGAAGGCTGAGCTTGGCGATGCGAAGGCGATGAGCGACCTGGGCGCCACCTACTACCAGGGCGTCGAGCTTCCCCGCGACTATCCCACCGCCTTCAAGTGGTTCGAGCGTTCCAGCCGAGCCGGTTATACCCTCGCGTTCGTCAACATGGCCACCTGCTACCGCGAGGGCCACGGCGTCCCAAAGGACGAGAAGAAAGCCATGGAGTGCTACGAAGTCGTGGCGGAGGAGGACACGGAGGCGATGGAGCTGCTCGGTGAGATACACATGAACGGCAACTGCGGCACCGCAAAGGATCCGAGGGAAGGTGCGTACTGGTTCCGACGCGGCGCGGAAGCCGGCTCGCTGGAGTGCTCGTACAGGTGGGGTGTCTGCTGCGCCACGGGAACGGGCGCGGAGAAGGACTTCGGGAACGCGGCGGAGGCCTTCAGGTTCGCCGCCGAGCGAGGCCACGCGGGCGCCGCACTCGACCTCGGGCACTGCCTCATGAACGGCCTCGGCATCATAGGCGGACCCAAGCGATCGACGGCGGTGGAGGCCTACACGCAAGCGGCGGAGGCAGGGGTCACCGAGGCGGCGTACCACCTGGGATGCGCGTGGCTCCAAGGTAACGGCACCAAAGGCGGCGCGAGCGCCGGTAGGGCGGCTGAATGGTTCGGAAAGGCTGCCGCTGCGGGTCACCCCGCGGCGGCGGCGGAACTCGCCGCTCTGCTCCACGTGGGCGCGCCGCCTTTCCAGCCCCCGCGCGGGGTTCGAAAGGACGTGGCCGCCGCGAAACGTTGGTACGAGAAGGCGGTAGAGCTGGGCGTCACGGACGCGGCCACCGCGCTCGGTCGCATGCACAGGGACGGCGTGGGCGGCGATGAACGCACGCGGGACATGGATGAAGCCGCTCGTTGGTTCCGCGTCGCCGCGGACGGCGGCGACCCGGAGGCTGCCCAGTCCCTGATCGATCTGGAAAAAGAGCGGGTCCTCCGCGAACGGCGCGCCCGAGTCTTCGAGGAACACGACGCCGCGTGGGCGACGTTCGTGTCCGAGGCGGAGATCGCGTCGAAGGTTGCGGGCGACGCCATCGCGCTCGTCGCCGCGGCGGCGCCGGTTCCCGACGGCGAGACTCTATCGTCGCTCGTCGCCGCGAAGAAGGGGAAGGAGACGACGGCGCGGTGGGACCCGGTGTCGTTCGCGGAGCGTTACGGGAAGGCGTTCGCGCCGGGCGAGCTGAACAAGGTGATGGTGCGGGTGCGGGTCGCGCTGGAGAGGTTTCCGCAGGGGAAGAAGGCTCTGGAGAATGAGAAGAAGGCTCTGGAGCTGGCGAAAAAGAGGGAGAAGAAACCGGCGGCGGCGGCCAAGAAGCCCCTCCAGGCCAAGAAGCCCCTCCAGCCCGTCACGTCGAAGCCCGCGGCGCCGGTGCGGTCGACGAGGGGACCGGTGAAACCCGCGACGATGGATGCGCTGGTGTCCCCCGCGCGGTCCAGGCCGAAGCCCGCCGCCGAGCCAGCCGCCGAGCCGGCTCCGAAGCCGAACCAGCCGAGGCCGGCTGAGGTCTCCCCCGCGAGGCAGAGGCCGCCCCCGAGGGTCGACGCCGCGCTCAAGTCCCCGCCCCGAGCGCCCGCGGTGACGCACCCCAAGGCGTGGGGCTCGGGCCTGACTCCGCCGTCGTCTCCCACGAGGAGCGACCCGGTCAAGGGCAAGGCGCAGCCGCAGCCCCGGTCGAAGCCGGGCGTCGCGAAGGAGAACGAGGCGGCGCAATCGAACGCGAAGCAAAAGACTCTGCGGCCGAGCGAGGGCGGCAGCGGGCGGAGTAAGCCCAAGGTGGACCCGATCAAGCTGATGCCCGCGTCGCCTTACGCCTCGACGATGACCCGGAAGACGAAGCGATGAACCTACAATAGAATAACAGAAAATGTTGGAAAACTAGCGGCGCCCCGATCACGGGATGTTGACAATCTTAATCACCGACGCGTTCCCGATGCGGTGCAGGGCGACGACGCACTCCCCGCTGGCGCAGTACCCCGCCGCCTTGGCGTGATCGATCGCCGCGTGGAGAATCTCGTCCGTCGTGTCCGTGTCCGTCGCCCTCGCGCTACCCTCCGCTAGCAGCGGGATCAAGCCGCGGGTGAGGTTCGCCTGCCTCGCGGGTGACTCGCCGCTGCACTGCCACGTGAGCGAGTCCGTGGTGAGCGTGGGCACGAACACGGTCAGCACGGGCACCGCCGGGCGGTACTTCGCCACCAAACGCGCGGTGCTTCCGCCGTGGGTCAGCACCACGATGAGCGCGGCCCGTACCTTCTGCGCCGTCCGCACAGCCGACGACGCGAGCGACTCCAGCGGCGCCATGGGTATGGGCACCTGCGCGAGGATACTCTTGAAGAGCTGGTAGTGGTCGATGCTCACCTCCGCCTCGCGACAGATCTTGCTCATCACACGCACCGCGTCCACCGGAAACGCGCCCGCGGCCGTCTCACCGGAGAGCATCACGCAGTCGGTGCCGTCGAGGACCGCGTTTGCCACGTCGGTGGCCTCCGCCCGGGTTGGGCGGGGGTTTTTCACCATCGACTCGAGCATCTGCGTCGCCGTCACCACGGGCTTACCCGCGGCGTTGCACTTTTCGATCATGAGCTTCTGCGCGAGGAAGATCTTCTCGGTCGGGATCTCCATGCCGAGGTCGCCGCGCGCGACCATCACGCCGTCGCTCTCCTCCAGGATGTCGTCAAAATTCACGAGGCCCTCCTGGTTCTCAACCTTGGAGATGATCTTGATGGACTTACCCGCCTCGCCGAGGACCTCCCGTATGTACCTCACGTCGCTACCCTTGCGCACGAAGGACGCGGCGATGAAATCGATGCCGTTGGGCACGCCCCAGCCCAGGATGTCGTCGCTGTCCTTCTCCGTGATGGTGGGAAGATCGACCACGACGCCGGGGAGGTTGACGTTCTTGCGCTCGCCGAGCATGGCGGTGTTGGCGCACCTGCACTTCACGGTGCCGTTCTCGGGGTGGCAGGACAGCACGGTCATGACGATGCTGCCGTCTCCGATGAGGATCTTTGGATTCGATGTGAACGAGGGGTTGAGTGGGTCAGCGTGTGCGATGTTTTCGGTTAACAAGGACGGCGCGGGAGTGGATTCGGGGCGGGATTCGTGCGGTGGCTCACCTCCGCGCCCGGCACGACGTCGCTGGGCAGCTTCTTGTAGCTCATCGCGATGTTGTGCTCGTCTCCGTGCAGGGTGTAGTCGGTGTGGATGGTCACCTCGCGCCCAGCCTCCATCAGGACGGGCTTGCCCCCCTTGAGCATGCCCGTGCGGATCTCGGGTCCTTTGGTGTCCAAAAGCACCGCGCACATCAGCCTGGTGGTGAGCATCGCCTGACGCAGCGTGTTCAGGGTGCCCTGGTGGTACTCGTGGGAGCCGTGCGAGAAGTTGAAGCGCGCGACGGACATACCCGCGCGGAGCAGGTCCTCCATGATGGAGAGCTCCGCGCTCTTCGGGCCGAGCGTGCACACAATCTGCGCGGGAGAGATGGAATTCCATAATCAGCGAGAGACGCGTGGGGAATCGAGTGGTCGGATCGCGGACGTCGCGGGCGGAAGGGGCGCGCACCTTGGTCTTGCACTGCACCGCGGGTGTCCCCGCGAGGATATCGTCCACCTGAATGTTCGCCATGATGGACTCGAAGCAGGCGGGTACCGGGTACTGCCGCTCGGGGAGTCGCGACGCCGAGGACAATTGAAGATGTTGCGAGGCGACCGCTGTGAAAGATCGACGACGCGCCGAAAAGTAAAAGCCGCCGAAAAGTAAAAGATCTGATGAAATAGAGCAGATCCGTATGCGATCCCAGTATCATGACATGGCGTTCACGTAATAATTGCCTATTTCCATTTTCTGACTGCTCGGCTGTTGTATTTGCCGAATCTAAAAAACGCCAACCTCAGCAACGAGATATTTCCTCGGATTGTTTGTCATAGCATCGCACATCACGCCAAGCGCGCCCACGCACCCGCTCGACCGCAGTATCGGCTCGAATTCACCCACCAGCGGCCATGTCTTTCACCATCTCCGCCTCCGCCACCACCCTCTCCGCCAAGGCGCGCGTCGCCAACGTCGCCCGCGTCGCCAAACGCTCCGTGGCCCAGCCCATGCGCCCGCGAGGCAAATCGCTCGTCGTGCGCGCCAGCGTGTGGTCCGGCATGAGCACCTACATGAAGAAACAGTGCGAGGCGGCCGCCGCGCTCGAGGCTAAGGACGCCGACGCCGGCCGCCAGGCGTGGATCGACATCGACAAGCAGGTCCCCGGCGCCAGGATGGCCTGGATGGAGAACGCCACCGCCGGCGGCTCCGGATTGAACGTGGATCAGATGGACAAAATGTGCAACGATGACCCAAACGCGGAGGAGTGCAAGGTGTTCGACGAGTGAGGTGTCCTTCACTCGTCCGTGCACAGACGTCGAGTCCGCGCGTGTGGGATACTCGCGTGACGTATTATTTGTTTCGATTCATTTACAACAATTCGTTTTGGTAACTTTTACGAGCCGCCGGCTCGTCACGCGATTTGGCGAATCCTGATCATCTCCTGCCTCTTTTGCTCCTCCGCGATCTTCGTATCCTGCATCTCGTCAGCCTTGGCCTTCGCCTCGTGAATCATCTCGCGTAAAACGTCGTCCATGGTGGCAGAGCGAAACTTGAAGTCATCCGGCTTGTCCGCAGCCTTGACCAGATTTCGCCACTTGTCCTTGACATCCACGGACGTGCGCTTGGAATCCGCGAACAGCTCCTTCTGTATCTTCGCCCACAGCCCGTACCCGTACCGAGCGACGCCCTCGACGACGAGCTCGCTCTCCTCCCGCGTCCACTTGTTCTGGGCCTTGGTTATATCCACGGCGCGCGGGCCCACGCGGCGGGTCACGCTGTCGGGCTGCGGACCCGTCCTGCGCTCCTTCGGCGGGCTCGGCACCGTCACGAGCGCCCTGGAGTGATCGCGGTTCCTGTCCACGCC